>VAPE01035485.1_pt1 | contig 47472 bp, 33 predicted proteins | sample 3393911 | NCBI WGS metagenome assembly VAPE01 (sample SAMN08290436, study PRJNA428436) | hydrothermal vent metagenome | isolation source: Deep-sea hydrothermal vent chimney | place: Atlantic Ocean: South-mid Altantic Ridge
AGGTTGCACAAACCTTGATATTTTTCTGCCAGACCAAAATTCAAACAAATGGATTTGGCATGACCAATATGCAGATAACCATTGGGTTCGGGAGGAAAACGAAAATGTACTTTTTCGTTATTCTTATTGTTTTGCAGGTCGTCCTCAATGATGGTTTCAATAAAGTTGAGCGACCGGATGTTGCTATCAGCCGATTCCATAACTGTAAATAATTAATTCAAATGAAAAAGCAAAAGTACTGAGAAATAGAATAGAATCAAGAGGTTTTTATGCTCACCGGAGGAAATCAGAAAGTTTCATTTTCCTTTTTGTTAATTAGTTTCAAAGCATCCTCGTCAGTCCCCAGAATGGCAGCAATAGGACGTGTGCTTTCGTTGTATTCCAGAATAATTTTCAGAGTCATTGTCAAAGGCACAGAAAGAAACATACCTGCAATGCCAAGCACGTATCCCCAGACAATCAACGAAAGAAAAACCACCAGCGTAGAAAGGCCCATGCCTTTTCCCATCACACGGGGCTCTACAAGGTATCCTATAAACAGATTAACAGCAGCGAAAGCAATCATAGCCCAAATGGCAGGAACAAATCCCAACTGAATCCAGGCAAAAAGCACGGCCGGGATAGCCGCAATAATGGAACCAATATTTGGAATGTAGTTAAGCATAAAAGCAATTAATCCCCACAACACGGCATATTCCACCCCTATAATCCAGAGAAAAAAAGTTATTAAAACACCGGTCAACAAACTCACAATAGTTTTGATAACGAGATAATGCCGGACACTTTTCTCAATTCTGGACAGATTCATCATGGTTTTTCCGGAGGATGTTGCCCCGAAAGCTTTGGCTTTTAAAGCTATACTATTCATTTCAAGCAAAATGAAAAGAACAATAAAAAAGATTAAAGCGGTATTACTCATCAGGTTTCCCAGCTGTCCTAATGCGGATGCGGTAAAATCAAGTACCTTGGCAGGGTCGAACATTTTTGTTAGCCGATCGGTAGAAAGGTTAATCCCAAAGTGACTAAATTCCTGATTTATTGATACAAGAATGCCGCTTAACCGGGATTCATATTTACCAAGATGGGCAGTAAAACTACTGACAGAACTCCCGATAATGCCACTTAACCCGGAGATAATCAGGAGGATACCCAGCAAAACGATAACGACTGAAAGAACATGCGGTACCTTTTTCTTGTCTAACCAATAGACCGGGTGAACACCGATAATGCTTACAAAAAGAGCGAGGAGCATAAGGGTAATAAACGACTCTGCCATCATCATTCCGGCAATAATGATGATGGTGGCAGCGGAGAATGTGGCCACACGGTAAATCCGGTCGTTTATAAAAATATGTTTCTGCATTAGGATTTGTAAATTGTTGCTCAAAGATAGGCAATGATTTCTTTAGAAGAGAAAAATGGCTGAAATAATTGAGCTTCCCCTGATTATACTAAAAAAAAGACCGGATAATCTCTCTTACCGAATCCACATAACCTCCCCAAACCCGACTTATTGGAATTTATTATTTGGTACTTATTTGTGATTTGTTTTTTTAAAGCTCCTAACAGAATTCAACATGGATTCTAATAAAAAGGCCTGATAATTTGTTTTACGGAGTGCACATAGCTTCCGCCAAACAAATTTACATGTACCAAAAGAGGATAGAGGTTGCAATAATCCAGTCGTTTTTCCCATCCGGGTTCCAACGGATAAGTTTCATTGTAAGCATCATAAAACCGACGGTGAAAGCCACCAAATAGCTGCGACATTCCCAAATCCATTTCACGATGGCCATAATATACTGCCGGGTCAATAAGCACGGCTTCACCTGCCTCGTTCGTCATAAAATTTCCGCTCCACAAATCGCCATGCAACAAAGCAGGAGGCTCTTCTGGGAAAATTTCAGAGAGGCTTTTAAAGAAATTTCCAAAAGCACTCAAATCACTATCCGTCAAAAGGCTGCCGTCAAAAGCCAGCCTTATTTGCGGTTTCAATCGCTCCTCGATAAAAAACTCCGGCCACCTGTCGTGGAAAGTATTGCTTTGTGATAGTGAGCCGATATAATTGTCGTGGTCGAGACCAAAAGTGTCCGCACTGTGTCCGTGAAGCCTGGCCAGTGCATGACCGAAATTTTCCCAAAATCCGGCGGACGGGGTGCCTGTTTCAACAAATTTCAAAATAAGAAAAGCTTCTGCATGGGTTTCGCCAAATCCTACTGTTTCGGGAACCGGAAGTTCGCCTGTTTCCGAAAGTATTGACAGCCCCAACGCCTCTTTTTCAAACATTCCGGGATAACGCGATGCCGAGTTTAATTTGACGAAAAATCTCCCCACATTTGTTTCCAAACCGTAAGCCGAATTGATGGAACCTCCCCCCACGGCGTGTACCGTGCTTATTTGAACTGGGTTATCAAATTTCTCAGCCAAAAAATCTTCTATGACAGCTTTCCAATGCATCAGGTATAGCTTATGACTCTTGCAAACCTATAAAAAAATCACAAAATCTAAAAAAACAAACATCAAATAAATGACAAAAAACCACAAAAAAGTCCGTCATTATGAACCGCCAACAGGAAAGCCGGTGGGCGGCGGCGGTGTGAGAATCTCCCTGACTTTGCACCTGTAACTGCGGCAAAAGGACGACGGGCTTTAATTTGTCAAGTATGATATATTATTTATAGATTATAAATTTCAAAACTCAAACACCAAAAAACAAATAAATCATAATTCCCAATTCCAAAATTTCCCAAACCCGGTTTATTGGAATTTATTATTTGGTGCTTATTTGAGATTTGCTTTTTGTGATTTGTTTTTTTATCGGTTAATACCGGTAAAAGTCGGGTTTGTAAGGCCCCTCGACCTTTAAGCCAAGATATCCGGCCTGTTCGGGAGAAAGTTTTGTCAGCTTCACACCCAGCTGGTCGAGGTGCAGACGAGCTACCTCCTCATCGAGATATTTCGGCAGGCGGTAAACATCCACATCATAATGGTCGCGGTGTTCCCACAGATCTATTTGTGCCAGCGTCTGGTTGGTGAACGAGTTGCTCATCACAAACGAAGGATGTCCGGTGGCACAACCGAGGTTGACCAGGCGACCTTCCGCCAGCAGATAAATACAATGTCCATCGGGGAAGATGTATTTGTCCACCTGCGGTTTCACATTGATTTTCTTGATTCCGGGATAATTTTCCAGTTTGGAAACCTGAATTTCGTTATCAAAATGACCGATGTTGCAAACGATGGCTTCGTCTTTCATAGCAGCCATGTGGTCGATGGTGATAATGTCGCGGTTTCCGGTGGTGGTAACGAAAATATTTCCCTCTTTTACTGCCTCTTCCATGGTGGTAACTTCATACCCTTCCATGGAAGCCTGCAAAGCACAAATAGGATCGATTTCGGTAACCATGACGCGGGCACCATAAGATTTCATGGATTTTGACGAGCCTTTTCCCACATCGCCATATCCGGCTACGACGACTACTTTTCCGGCAATCATAACGTCTGTGGCACGTTTAATGCCATCGGCCAGCGATTCGCGGCATCCGTACAGGTTATCAAATTTCGATTTGGTTACGGAGTCGTTCACATTTATAGCCGGAACCAAAAGGGTGCCGTCTTCTTTCATTTGGTAAAGACGGTGCACACCGGTGGTAGTTTCTTCCGAAACGCCTTTCCACTCCTTCACGATGTTGTGCCATCTGTTTGGATCATCAGCCAGCGTGGCTTTCAACAGCTTCAGAATCTCTTCTTCTTCTTCACTTTCGGCTTTTATATCAATCGTCGAAGGATCGTTTTCGGCAGCATAACCTTTGTGTATCAACAAAGTAGCATCGCCACCATCATCCACGATTAAGTTAGGCCCTTTTCCGCCTGGAAACGACAGAGCCTGATTAGTACACCACCAATATTCGTTCAGTGTTTCGCCTTTCCAGGCAAACACCGGAACGCCCTGCGGATTTTCAATTGTGCCGTTTTTCCCGACAGCAATAGCGGCGGCGGCATGATCCTGTGTGGAGAAAATATTACAACTGGCCCAGCGCACATCGGCACCAAGTTCAGTAAGTGTTTCAATGAGTACGGCGGTCTGAATGGTCATGTGTAGCGAACCGGTGATGCGCGAACCTTTCAGCGGTTTTTGCACACCATATTTTCTGCGCAGCGCCATCAGCCCCGGCATCTCTTTTTCTGCAATTTCCATCTCTTTGCGTCCCCAGTCATTCAAGTGAAGGTCGGCAACTTTAAACTGTAGTTTGTTTTTTGTTTCTATTTCTGACATGGTTTTATAATGTTTTCTGTTTAAGTGGTTGCAAAAATAGTGAAAAATCAGAAAATACCTGCCAGCATCTCAAAGTATTATCTACCCCAAAAACCCGTCAGCCTGTTCCTTGTTTAGATTTTCCCTATCTTTGCTTCATAATTCAAATCCCTCCTTTTCTGCGAGGTATTTTGATTTATAAAGAAGGGTGGAGAGATTAGGCTCTGTGAAGCTCTGGCAACCTTCCGCAAAAGGTGGAAAAGGTGCCAATACCTAACCCGTCCGGCGTTCGGGCGGGAAATGATAAATTAAAAGAAGTTCAATGAAAAAACAAGACACATCCGTCTGACAAACACGTAAATAGTATCTTTATACCACTGTTTGCTTTTCTCCGATGAAATTTTTACCGGAGAACGGATATTAAACTATTATCAAAATGACTAAGACAAAACCTGACATAAGAGAGGAGTTGAAAAAACGGGTATTGGTACTCGACGGCGCTATGGGTACCATGATCCAACGCTATCAACTCGAAGAAAAAGATTACCGTGGGAGACAATTCGAAAATGTAAAACAATTGCTTAAAGGGAATAACGACCTGCTGAACATCACCCAACCACAGATTATTAGCGAAATACACGAGCAGTATCTCGAAGCGGGTGCCGATATCATCGAAACCAATACTTTCAACGGCACACGCATCTCGCAAAGCGATTACGGGCTGGAAGATTATGTTTATGAGATGAACCTGAATGCAGCCAGACTGGCACGTGCCGCTGCAGATAAGTTTACAAAAATTACTCCCGAAAAGCCGCGGTTTGTGGCTGGAGCTATGGGCCCCACCAACAAAACCGCTTCCATGTCGCCCAAAGTAAATGACCCCGGCTACCGCAATGTGAGTTTCGATGGACTGATGGAAGATTACTACAAACAGGCTTCGGCGTTGCTCGAAGGAGGGGCGGATGTCCTGCTTGTAGAAACCATTTTCGACACACTCAATGCCAAAGCGGCACTCTTCGCCATCGAAAAAATCATGGAAGAAAAAGAAGAGAAAATCCCCGTGATGGTTTCCGGGACTATCACCGATGCCAGCGGACGGACACTTTCCGGACAAACGCTGGAAGCTTTTTTCACTTCCGTAAAACATATCGACCTGCTCAGCGTCGGGCTGAACTGCTCCATGGGTGCCGAGCAGATACGTCCGTATCTCGCCGAACTTTCGCGCATTGCGCCTTTTCCGGTGAGTGTTTATCCCAATGCCGGCTTGCCCAACCAATTTGGCGAATACGATGAAACGCCTCACAAAATGGCCGGTCATATCAAAGATTTTCTTGACAACCGATATGCCAACATTGTGGGTGGTTGCTGTGGTACTACGCCCGAACATATTCGCGAAATAGTTCGTTTGGCTGAAAAAGCAGAAAAGCGGCAGGTTCCTCCCCCAAAACATATTACCACGTTGAGCGGACTGGAGCCCGTGGCGATCGAAAAAGACAAGAATTTTGTAAACATCGGCGAGCGCACCAACGTGAGTGGCTCCCGGCGTTTTGCCCGCCTCATCCGTGAAGAAAAATATGAAGAAGCCCTCTCGGTGGCACGTGACCAGGTGGAAAATGGTGCGCAGATCCTGGATGTGAGTATGGACGATGGTATGCTCGATGCCAAAAAAGAGATGGTGCGTTTTTTGAACATGCTGGCCTCCGAACCGGATATCTCCCGCCTGCCCATTATGGTTGACTCCTCCAAATGGGAAGTGCTCGAAGCCGGACTGAAATGTATTCAGGGAAAGGGTATTGTCAACTCTATCAGTCTTAAAAACGGGGAAAAAGAGTTCCTTTATCATGCCCGTAAAATACGGGATTACGGTGCAGCAGCAGTAGTCATGGCTTTTGACGAAAACGGTCAGGCAGATACCTACGAGAAACGTATTGCTGTGTGCCAACGAGCCTATGACCTGTTGACGCAAAAGGTAAATTTCCCCCCCGAAGATATTATTTTCGATCCTAACATTCTGGCCATTGGTACCGGGATGGCTGAACATAATAATTATGCTGTCGATTATATAAAAGCCACCCGATGGATTAAGAAAAACCTGCCTTATGCCAAGGTGAGCGGCGGTGTCAGCAACCTCTCATTTGCTTTCCGCGGGAATAATCCTGTACGCGAAGCCCTCAACTCGGTATTTCTGTATCATGCCATCAAAGCGGGGATGGATATGGGAATTGTAAATCCGGGCATGTTACAGATTTATGACGAAATTCCTGCCGACCTGCGTACGCTGGCCGAAGATGTAGTTCTCAACAGACGCAAAGATGCTACCGAAAGACTTTTGGTATATGCCGATAAGGTTAAAAACCAATCTCTTAAAAGAGAGGTGAAAACCGATGCCTGGCGAAAAGAACCGGTCAACAAGCGTCTTGAACATGCTTTGATAAAAGGAATTACCGATTTCATTGAGCAGGATGTGGAAGAGTCCCGTAAACAGTTTCCAAGAGCGCTGAATGTCATCGAGCAACCGCTTATGGCCGGCATGAACGTCGTGGGCGATCTTTTTGGAGAAGGGAAAATGTTTCTGCCACAGGTGGTGAAGAGTGCCAGAGTAATGAAAAAAGCAGTCTCCTACCTTTTACCTTACATCGAAGCAGAAAAACAAGAAGGGGAAGCTTCCAGTGCCGGAAAAATCGTGCTGGCCACTGTGAAAGGCGATGTTCACGACATTGGGAAAAACATTGTCGGCGTGGTGCTTTCGTGTAACAATTATGAGGTGATAGACCTCGGCGTAATGGTGCCTGCGGAGAAAATTCTTGAAATTGCCGAGAATGAAAATGCCGATGTGGTGGGCCTCAGCGGACTGATTACGCCTTCGTTGGAAGAGATGGTTCAGGTAGCTTCCGAAATGAAACGCAGAGGATTAAAAATTCCGTTACTCATAGGTGGTGCAACCACCTCCACCATCCACACGGCAGTGAAAATTGCTCCCGGCTACAACCAGCCGGTGATTCACGTACGCGACGCCTCCAAAGTTACCGGAGTGCTGGCAAAACTGTTTTCGCCTTCCGAACACGAAAAGTATGTAGATGAAATCAGAACTTCCTATGAAAGAATGCGGGAGCAACATTTTGGACGGCAGAGAAAGAAACATTATATCAGTCTGAAAGAAGCACGTGAAAACTGTTTTAATCCTGACTGGAAAACATCAGATATTTCGAAACCAAACTTCATCGGAACAAAATATTTTGAAGATTATCCGCTGGAAGAAATACGACCTTATATCGACTGGACATTTTTCTTCCATGCATGGAAAATCAACGGAAAATATCCGGCCATTTTCGATGATCCGGTGAAAGGAGAAGAAGCCAAAAAGATTTACGATGATGCGCAGGAGATGCTGGACAAGATTGTTTCAGAGAAATGGTTACAGGCGAAAGGCGCCATTGGTATTTATCCGGCGCACGCTATTGGTGACAGCGTGGAAGTCTTCTCTGCTAAGAATAAAAAGCTTGCCGACTTCCACTTTTTACGAAACCAGGAGAAGAAAAAAGCCGGAAAGTCCAATCTTTGTCTTTCCGACTTTATTGCACCCAAAGAGACAGGCCTGACCGACTATCTCGGCTTTTTTGCCGTTACCACCGGGTTGGGTATCGAAAAGCACATCAAAGTTTTTGAAGCTGACAATGATGATTACCAAGCCATTATGCTGAAAGTTATGGCCGACCGGCTGGCTGAAGCGTTTACCGGGCAATTGCACGAACGTGTGCGCAAAGAATTTTGGGGGCACGCCTCCGATGAGAAGCTGAACATGGAGAAAATCCTACATGAAAAACACAGGGGCATTCGTCCGGCACCGGGCTATCCGGCCTGTCCAGAACATTCCGAGAAACGTACCATTTTTGATTTGATGAATGTGGAAGAAAAAACCGGTATCAGGCTAACGGAAAATTACGCCATGTATCCGGCAGCCTCGGTGAGTGGATACTATTTTGCGCATCCGCAGGCACAATATTTCAACGTGGGAAAGCTTTTGCCCGACCAGCTTGAAGATTATGCCAGCCGGAAAGGGCTCTCGCCAGAAAATGTAAAAAGATTACTGAATATGAACATCGTAGAAAACGAATAAAATCAAAAAAGATGAACGAACCGAAAGTTACCGAACATATCGCCAGCTCAGACAAAGCGCTTTTCTCATTTGAACTGTTGCCACCGTTGAAAGGGCAGGATTTTACGGCTATTCAGAATACCATCGACCCGCTCGTCGAATTTAATCCCGCATTTATCAATATCACCTACCACCAGCAAGAGGTGGTTTATGACACACTGGACAACGGACTGATGAAAAAGCGTACGGTCAGAAAACGACCTGGAACGGTGGGTATTTCAGCAGCCATCAAATTCCGCTATGGCATCCCCGTGGTGCCGCACATTATCTGCGGTGGTTTTACACGCGAAGAGACTGAGAATGCGCTCATAGACCTTAACTTCCTTGGAATCAAAAATCTACTTGTGGTACGTGGTGATCCACCAGTAGGGATGAAAGCATTTGTGCCGGAGCCGGAAGGGAATGCCCATGCCGTAGATTTGGTGAAACAAATTACTGAACTCAACCACGGTCACTATCTTGAAAAAGGGATAAAAAATTACCGCTCTACCGATTTTTGCATAGGCATTGGAGGCTATCCGGAGAAACATAGCGAGTCGCCCAACCTCGAAAGCGACCTCCATTTCTTGAAAAAAAAGGTGGAAGCAGGAGCCGATTACATTGTTACCCAAATGTTTTTCGATAATCAAAAATACTTCGACTTTGTAAAAAACTGTCGCGCAAAAGGTATTGATGTACCCATAATTCCCGGATTAAAACCTATTACCACCCAAAACCAAATGATTATGCTGCCGCAGACCTTTCATGTGGATTTGCCGGAAGCACTGGTGAAAGAAATTTTAAAATGTAAAAATAATAGCGAAGTCCGCCAGGTAGGTGTGGAATGGGCCATCCGGCAATCCAAAGAGCTACTGAAATTCGGTGTTCCGGGATTGCATTTTTATACCATGGGTAAGACGGACAATATTCGTAAAATCGCAAAACAAATCTTATAATTTCTGGTACTCCAACTTCCCAAGGCTGGCATTTTCTGCAAACCCATAGCCAATTCTTATTACAAATAAAAAGCCCTCCCTGCAACACAGGGAGGGCTTTTGTTTGAATAACAGCAATTCTTTATTCCGGTATTCTTCCGGGAGTATAAGGCGCTTTCAGCGTGTCTAACTCTTTTCCGAGAGCTTTCAATTGCATATCCACTTTTTTGATACGAGCCAAAACAGCGGGCATAGCTTCTTTTACAATCTTCAGATTCATCTTCTGCATGGCTGTGGGAGCAGAAGTGGATTGCCATGAAGCATAAATAGCCTCATTGATGCGTTTCATCAATGGCATAGCTTCCGGCGGAACCTCTTCGAAGCTGGCTTTTGCCGGCGTGCCGTGGAACAGATAATTAATCTTTTCTATCTCCTCTTTCACGGCTTGTGCCTTGTTTTTCATGTCAAGACCGGCGCCATTGGTAATTTGAATAGCCTGCTGTATGTAAGCTGTTTTCTGTTTGAGGCTGTTCAGGTATTTCTGTGCGCCACTCGTAGTACGCCACAGGTTGGACATTTCACCAAAGAAAGCATCCAAAGCCTGACGGTCTTTATCCGGCAAGGTAGTGTTATGCAGCACCTTGGCGGTAAAAGTAATGGGGCCGGCAAGCGGTTTCTCTTTTCCATTGTGGAAGAGTGAAAGAGCTACCGTATATTGTCCGGGAAGCGCAAGCATACCGTTAGAACCATTTTTCAGTGGATTAAATTTCCCCTTTTTCAGCTGCACCGGAGAAGGACTCAGATAACGCAAATCCCAGTTGGCACGGTGGAAACCTTTAACCATAGGCTTATAAATTTTGCGTACCACATCCCCGGTTTTGTTTTTAATGGTAAAAACAAGATAAGGACCGGTTTCGTTTTTCTCTTTATTCAATTCCTCTTTAGTTGGTTGAGGAATAGGTTCACTCTTTTTAAACAACACTTTTTCCTTTTTTAAACGTTGTTGTTTCAACGTTTGCGGAACCTTTTTTACGTAATAGGTGAAGTTAGCACCAAAAGGAGGGTTAGGAGCCTGATAATAAGCCGATCCGGTTCCGTAACGATTGCCTTTCTGGATATACATCAACGCATCCCTTGTGGGGAAAAGAATAGCATCCGTGTTTTTCAATTTTTCAGCGGTAATATGGCGTAAAGAGGAATAATCATCCAAAATATAAATTCCCCGGCCAAAAGTGGCAATGACGAGGTCTTTCTCTCGCTTTTGAATATCGATGTCACGTACGGCAATGTCAGGCATGCCTCCGCCGAGTTTAATCCAGTGCTGACCACCGTTCAGGCTGAAATAAAAACCGAATTCTGTTCCGGCAAAAAGCAGATTTCTGTTTACAGGGTCCTGTGCCACAGTATGTACCGATTCCTTGGGGAGATCACCGGCAATGGAAGTCCAGGTTTTGCCTTTGTCCGTACTTTTCAGCAGATAAGGTTTGAAGTCATTGCTTTTGATATTGTTGAAAGAGGCAAAAATGACGTTTTCATTAAAATTGGAAGGGAACACATCGCTCACATAAGTATATTCGGGAACACCTGGAAATTTGGTCGTTTTGTTCCATGTTTTTCCATCGTTGCCGGTAACCTGAACAACTCCGTCATCTGTTCCAACAACGAGCAGACCTTCTTTAACCGGTGATTCGGCCAGCGAAACAATGGTACCCCATTGTGAGGTGGAAACATCCTTAGCCACAGCATCGGAAGGCCAGTATTTGCCCATGACTTTAAATTTGTTACGGTTTTCGTCGCGGGTAAGGTCGCCGCTGATTTCGTGCCAGCTGTCGCCGCGGTTATCACTCTCGAAAAGCTTGTTAGCTCCCATGTATAGGCGTGTTCCCTGATGACTGCTCACAATAAAGGGCGTACTCCAGTTCCAGCGGAAAGTCTTCTCCCCTTTTTTGGGCATGGGTTTTATCTTGATGCGTTCGCCAGATTTACGGTCGTAGCGGAAAATGTTTCCATATTGGTAGGAAGAATAAACGATATCCGGATTATTCGGGTCGGCAGCCTGCCAGAAGCCATCGCCACCCACAGTAACAACCCACTCGGCACCGGTAACACCACCTTTTCGAAGATTCCTTGAAGGGCCGCCGAGGCTATTGTTGTCCTGTGTGCCACCGTAAACCCAGTAAAAGGGTTTGGTGTTGTCAGCCCAAACGCGGTAAAACTGTGTTACAGGCAACGTATTTTTAAAAATAAATGTTTTTCCGCCGTTCCATGTTTCATACACTCCTCCATCACAGCCAATAAGCATGTGGTCGGTATGTTTGGGGTCAATCCAGTAAGCATGGTCGTCCACATGACGTTTGTTGTTACCAATAGCTTTCCAGGTTTTTCCGCCATCAAGTGTTACCTGTCCGTAAGTATCCACCGAATAAACTTTGTTCGGATCTATCGGATCGGGAACCAGCTCACTAAAATACTGCCCACTGCTAAAGTAACTGTTCATCTTTTTGAAAGAAGCACCCCTGTCAGTAGAGCGGAAGAAACCACCTTTCCCGTTGGAAGCCTGAAACATGACATAAACGATGTTGGGATTGGCGGGAGAAACAGTGATAGACATACCGCCTTTGTCCACAGAGGGAATACCATTGGTAAGTTTTTTCCAGGTTTTTCCACCATCAGTTGTTTTGTAATAAGCCGATTCGGGGCCGCCGCCAATTTTGGTAAACTGTCGTCTGCGCCGTTGTTCTGCTCCGGCATAAATTACATCCGGGTTTCCCGGCTCAAAGACCATATTGGCCACCCCTGTATTTACAGAGATGTTCAATACTTTTTTCCATGTTTTTCCGCCATCGGTGGTTTTGTACAAACCGCGGTCGCCACCCGGCCCCCAGGCAGAACCTTCGGCAGCCACATAAACTACGTTGGAGTTGCGTGGGTCAATCAGGATTTTCCCAATCTGACTCGAAGTTTTCAGCCCCATATCTTTCCAGGTTTTTCCTCCATCGGTGGTTTTCCAAACACCGTTGCCGTATCCTAATGCCCGCTGCGAATTATTCTCGCCTGTTCCGGCCCAAATCACATTATGATTATTGGGATCCATGGCAAGACATCCCATAGAATAGGCGCCATGATGGTCGAAAACTGGTTTAAACGTTGTACCATCGTCGGTTGTTTTCCAAATGCCTCCCGAAGCAGCAGCCACATAAAAACGGCTGTGGTTGTCCGGGTTAACGGCAATATCGGCAATTCGTCCTGATGTAAAGGCAGGGCCAATACTCCGCCATTTCAGGCCACTGAAAAGAGAAGCTTTTAGCTCATTTTGAGCAGGTTTGGTTTTTTTCTTCTTTGACTTTGCATCTACCTGCATGGTGCTAAAGGAGACCAGCAAAGCGAGGAACACAAAAATCATTTTACGCGTAAATTTATTTTTCATGGTAATAAAATTAAACGATTAGTTGAATATGTTTTTTTAAAAAGTTAAAAGTAAGGATTTATTTTGAATGAAAGATGAGAAGGTGAGAGGGTGAGAGGGGCGAAAAGGCGAGGGGGCGAAAACGGAGAGCCAGGCATTGCGAATACGTGAATACCTTTAAAATCAAATCTATTTAAGAACAAATCGGACATTATGGACAAACACTATTTAGAGGCTTATCCCCATACCAAGCATTTGATGAAGAAGGAAAGCACCGAAAAGATAAACCAGCAGGCTAAGCACGTCGATACGCAAAAAACCAGGGAGGGTTTTCAGATGAAGACCTCTTTGTTCCGGCTCCTGCATCCAGTTGAAAGGCAGCAAAACAATAAGCCCGAGAAGATAGGTGAACATGGTGGAAGTGGAAAGACCTTTGAACGTAACAGCTAATACCAACAACCACGGAAAAATAAAGGCTATCAGAAAAAAGGAGAGGCTTATTTTGTCCTCCCTCTTAAACTTTTCCGGAAGGATCAGCATGACAAGTTTGCCTATAGTGAGTCCCATGATATAAAGGAAATAGAGGGCAAGTACGACGAAAACTATCTGAAAAATAACCCCAATATCCATAAGCTTTGAGACGGCATAAAGGCCTGTGTGGCCAAGATTGTTTTCCACAAAGCTGCCGAAGATTCCTGTAAATGAATAAACCATAAGCCAAATCAGAAAAAAGGCCATGGACAAGCTTTTTCGACGGCTAAAAATGAAAATAGCCATAATCGTCATCCCAAGTATGAGGCTCATAATAGGAGCGGCAAGGTTGACAGTGACAAGGGCATCACGCGTCCATGCCAAAGAAGTTACCGGCGTGATAAAAGTAATACCATCCAAATGAAGGAGTGCCTTAATATTCAGGTCATAACTAAAATAAAGGGTGGTCAGTCCGGACAAAATCCGTTGCAGATACCAGGCAAAAAGTGCTGAAACAAACGAAACCAATAACATCAGCAGCAAGGTTTTGGTTTGTTTATTTAAGACATTCTCTTTCATGGTTTTGCTCTCTTTCAATAGTGTAAAAATAGAAATAAAAGAGCTGATTCAAAAAATTGTTTTTGACTATGAGATTTTTATCAACGGATTTGTTTCCCGTAGATTCTCCGTTTAACGTTAAACAAATTCACTGTAGGGGACTAATAATTTTCGTCATCCGCATCTCTTTTCAATATATGATTAACCCACTCTTCACGATTCGCTATCCCCCATCATCTTCGCTTCAAAGATAATCTCAAATTCTTTTCTAAATAGATGCTTGACCTTTGCCATATCTATTTTGCGGTTTAGTTCTTTCTGCATTGAGGTAACGCCTTTGTCCTGAAATCCGCAGGGGTTGATATAATTGAAATATTCCAGATTGGTGTTTACGTTGAGCGCAAAACCATGCATGCTCACCTTGTCGTGAATACGCATGCCTATGGCTGCAATTTTCCGCTCTTTTCCTTTTATGCCAGCATCAATCCAAACACCGGTAGCATGTTCCAGCCGCTCGCCCTGCAGGCCGAAATGTTTTATAGTACGGATAAGCACTGTCTCAATGTCGAAAATAAACTCTTTCACCGAAATATTAAAGTTATCCACATCAAAAATCGGGTAACCCACCAGCTGTCCATGACCATGGTATGTGATATCGCCACCACGGTCTGTTTGGTAACAGGAGATACCTTTGTCTTCCAGCCAATGGTCATTCACCAGCAGGTTTTGCCTGTTTCCACTTTTGCCGAGGGTATAAACGTGTGGATGCTCACAAAAAAGCAGATAGTTTTCTGTTGCCTCTCCTTTTTGTTTGGCCTCCAACGTTTTGTCAAAAACCTGTTTCTGATATTCCCAGGCTTCGGCATAATCAATAAGTCCTAAATCCAGAAATTTGACAAGTAAATTTTTCTCCATTATTTAATGTTATTTTGCTGTTATCACATGTTTTTCGGCATGATAGGATGACCTCACCAGCGGGCTGCTTTCCACAATACGGAAACCTTTCTCCAGCCCCACACGTTTGTATTCTCTAAACTGCTCGGGCGACACATATTCTTTCACAGGAAGATGTTTTTTTGTGGGTTGCAGATATTGGCCAATGGTCAACACAGAGACACCAACTGCAAGCAGGTCGTCCATGAGTTCAAAAACCTCTTCGGGTGTTTCACCCAGGCCGGCCATCATGCCCGACTTGGCTACAACTCCCGAACCGGCAATATATTCGAGCACCTTCAGGCTGCGATCGTATTTGGCACGACTTCGTGTCCACGGTGTTATGCGGCGAACGGTTTCCAAATTATGTGAAATTACTTCCGGCCCGGCATCAATCACCTGCCGGATTAGCTCTTCACGTCCGTCAAAATCGGGGATAAGCGTTTCAATGGTGGTTTGCGGACTCAACGCTTTAATTTTTCTGATGGTCATAGCCCAGATGCCTGCACCGCCATCTTCCAGATCGTCGCGATCCACCGAGGTAAGTACGGCATGTTTCAATTGCATAAGTTTTACAGATTTGGCTACTCGTTCGGGTTCTTCCCTATCAGCTGGCAGTGGACGGCCGGTTTTCACATTACAAAACTTGCAGGAACGGGTACAGATGTCACCAAGGATCATCAGGGTAGCTGTTCCTCTGCCCCAGCATTCGTGCATATTCGGGCAATGTCCGCTGGTGCAAATAGTGTGTAACTTATGTTCGGCAACAATCTTTTTTACAGAGATGTATTCTTTGCCCGATGGTATCTTTATCTTCAGCCAGTCCGGCTTGCGGAGTATCGTTTCAGATTGTTTCATTCCTACATTTTAAGGATACAAAACTAAACAAATTGGCAGTATAATGATACTTGTCTATCCTCGAAAATCTTTTTTGCATCTATGAATATCTGCCTTTAATTTTTCTACTTTTGTGGTGGGATCTCACAAATATTTCTCATTTTACTTCATGTATCGAAAGGATTATTCAGCAAGGAAATATATTATCGCAGCCGGCTTTGTACTTGTGGCTGTGGTTTTCCTTGTGCGCCTTTTTTACATGCAGGTTTACACTAACCAGTACCAGCTCTCTGCCCGCGATATTGCATTACGCCGGGTAATCGAATATCCTGTCCGGGGACGTATCTACGACCGGAATCATAAACTGTTGGTGTATAATGATGCGGTTTATGATCTCCTGGTGATACCCAGGCAGGTAAAGAGCATGGATACTCTCAAGTTTTGCAGGTTGTTGCAAATCGATAAGGCTTTTTTTATCAAAAAGATGAAAAAAGCCAAACATTACTCCTACTACAAGCCATCTGTTTTTCTGAAACAGCTTTCCAAAAAAGAAAAAGGACCCATTGAAGAGGTGATGTATGAGTTTCCCGGTTTTTATTTCCAAACCAGAACGCTGCGCCACTATCCACAACCCATTGCCGCCAATGTGTTGGGAAGTGTGGGCGAAGTTAATCCGCGCAACTTAAGACGTGATCCGTATTACGGACAGGGAGATTATATCGGCAAATCAGGCATAGAGTGGTTTTACGAAAAAGAGTTGCGTGGCCGGAAAGGTTCGCGGCTGGTAGAAGTGGATGTTCACAACAACATAAAAGGCAGTTTTCAAGACGGAAAATATGATACTCTGGCCGTTGCCGGTTCCGATATGACACTGAGTATTGACGAAAACCTTCAGGCTTATGGTCAGCTTTTGATGAAGAATAAAAAAGGAAGTATTGTGGCCATTGCCCCTAAAACCGGTGAAATATTAGCATTTGTCAGCAGCCCTTCTTTCGATCCTGGTCTGCTGGTAGGCCGAAGACGTTCCGAAAACTACAACAAGCTGGTTCACGACACGCTTAAACCACTGATGGACAGGGCTTCTTCCGGAACCTATCCTCCCGGCTCTACCTTTAAGCTGGTTCAGGCGCTCATCGCCCTGCAAGACCATGTGGTAACCGAGCATACTTTTTTCACCTGTCAGGGAACCGCTTCAAAGCCTATTGCCTGTGCTGAAAACCATGTTTCTCCACTAGCCATGAAATTAGCCATAGAACTCTCCTGTAATACCTACTTCTGGAAAACATTCCGCGCTATCATGAATAATCCGAAGTATCCCAATACCCATGATGCCTTCTCTGCCTGGCACAAAGAAGTACTACGTTTCGGCTTTGGCCATCGCTTCAACACGGATATTCCTTTTGAACGGCCGGGAAATATTCCCACACGCAACTACTACAACAAATTGTATCGCGGTAGCTGGAATGCGCTAACAATACGTTCTTTAAGTATCGGGCAGGGAGAGATTCTGGTTACTCCCGTCCAGTTAGCCAATCTGGCAGCAACCATTGCCAATGGGGGGTTTTATACAAAACCACATTTTTTAACCGGTATGTCTGGCGATGATACCCTTTCGGGGAAATATAAAAAAAAGTATTACATCGACAACATCGATCCTTCTTACTTTCGGTTTGCTCAAAAAGCTATGAAAGCAGTTTTTGCCGGCTCCCAGGGTACGGCACGCGCTTATCGGATGGATAGCATCTCCCAGGCCGGAAAAACAGGAACAGCACAAAACCCCCATGGGAAAGATCATTCACTATTTATGGCTTTTGCACCGGTGAAAAATCCAAAGATTGCCATTGCAGTTGTAGTCGAAAATGCCGGATATGGCGCTACCTGGGCAGCTCCCATTGCCAGCCTGATGATGGAGAGGTATTTGCGTGGCTATACAAAACGTCCACGTCTGGAAAAACGAATCATCAATGCTGATTTGATTCATAACCAAAAATCGAAAAAACCATGAGCATACGGGAGAATTTCTGGAAAAATGTGGACTGGTTAACGGTTTTTCTATACCTCGCACTGGTGCTTTATGGGTGGCTGAGTATTTATTCTGCTTCCGGAAGCAGTGAAAGCAGCTCCATCTTCGACTTTTCGCAGCGTTACGGAAAGCAACTTGTCTGGATTGCTATGGGGCTGTTCCTGGCCTTTATAATCTTGTTGCTCGATGCAAAATTCTTTTCATCGTTTGCTTATGTTTTTTATTTTCTGATTATCCTCAGTCTGATCGGTGTTTTGCTTTTCGGAAAGACGGTGGCCGGCTCACGTTCGTGGTTTCAGATAGGCAGCTTTGCTTTGCAACCAGCCGAATTTGCCAAGTTTGCCACGGCACTGGCGCTGGCAAAATATCTGAGTAAGGCACAATCCGATATGCGGCACTTGAAAACAAAAATGGTGGCTGCTATCCTCATTGGTTTTCCTGCTTTGTTAATCTTGATGCAAAATGATACCGGCTCGGCACTAGTTTACTTTGCATTTATTCTCGTGCTTTACCGCGAAGGACTTCCGGGCTGGATACTGGTTGTTGGACTGGTGGTTGGTGCATTGTTCACTATTACCATAAAATTTGGTGAGCTGTACGTGGCCATGGGGTTGGTGTCGCTGGCAGTATTGTTATTCGTACTGTTTCGCGGATTTCGCCGGCAATGGAGAGTCTGGCTGGCCGGGCTTTTGTTTTCCCTCATTTTTGTATCCATGGTGGATTATGCTTTTCAACATGTACTGGAGTCACACCAACGTATCCGCATACAGGTGATGCTGGGAATGAAAGAAGACCCCCACGGTGCAGGCTATAATGTGAACCAAGCCAAAATAGCCATTGGCTCAGGAGGCCTCACAGGAAAAGGATACCGCAAAGGGATGCTCACACGCAACCATTTTGTCCCCGAGCAAAGTACCGACTTTATCTTTTGTACCGTGGGCGAAGAGCGTGGTTTTCTGGGTTCATCGGTGTTGATTTTACTTTTCCTTGGTTTGTTCATCCGCATCATCATGCTGGCCGAACGACAGCGGTCGCCCTTTGGCCGGATTTATGGTTATGGTGTAGCATCTGTTTTGTTTTTTCACTTCACGGTAAACCTGGCCATGACTATTGGCCTTTTCCCGGTGGTGGGAATTCCATTGCCGTTTTTCAGCTATGGAGGCTCTTCTCTATGGGCGTTTACTATATTGCTGTTCATCTTCATAAAACAGGATGCCAACCGTATGAACGTGTTGTATTAATCCTCTGATACATATTTATCGCAACCTGATATCCTTTTTATGTGAAAGAGCAAACAATTTGAAATCGTTATAAATTTCACAAATATTGTTAAGCGGTTAACGATTGTTCTATTTTTGTACTGTTATTACAAAACAATAAACAGATGAAAAACAAAATCATTATTCTTTTTTCGGTATTGATGCTGGCCGGAATTTCCTCCTCAGCGCAGGAATTACAACCTTTTTTCGAAGTAGGACAGTTCGATAAAGCCATCCCCGAACTCAGCAAGCAAGTGGAGAGTACTTTGGCAAATGCAGGCTATGAAATTCTTGGATCATACCATCCTGAAAACAAGGATACGCTTTTTGTGGTCTGCTTTACCAGCAACAGTCTGAAACAGTTCAGTCTTCAATTTCCCGACAGGGGACCGCTGGCCGCAGTGATGAAAGTCGGATTTATCAGAACACAGGGGAAAACGACCCTCAGTATTGTTAATCCTGAATATATGTTTCTTGCTTATTATGGTCAGCAGATGGGCGGCCATGAAGAAGCTATGAAAGCACAATCCAAAGAGGTCACCGGTCTTTTTGGCAAGATGGGTAAGCTGATGCCTTTTGGCGGTGCGGTGGAACAAAAACGGCTAATGAATTACCATTACAAAATAATGATGCCCTATTTTGATGATCCGGACGAACTGGCAACATTTGATTCCTTTGAAGAGGGATTGCGTGTAATTCAGAAAAATCTAAACGAACAAAAAGGAAACACACGTAAAGTTTATCAGTTGATTTTTCCCAAGCAGAAAATAGCTGTTTTCGGGGTGGCTCTTCTGAATCCTGAAACCGGTGAAGCTGATTTCCTTCCTACCATTGGCGAAAGCCACATTGCTGCCATGCCTTACGAAATTATTCTTCAGGGTGAAAAGGCGACTTCACTGGCCGGAAAATACCGCATCGCACTGTATTGGCCTGAACTGGGAATGGGAACTTTTATGAAAATAATAAAAACTCCCGGCCATATCGAAGATGCCATGGAAGCACTTACCACAGAATAACATTTTCTCATTTTAATTATTTTTTGCAAGCAGCTTCCTGATTAACAGGAAGCTGCTTTTTTTTCAGTTTTTGTAATTGGCCGTTTCAAAAAATAGCTGAAAGCCAATGGAATTAGGATAATTCTTGTAGATTCCCCGTTTAGCGTTAAGGCTCTTCTGAATAAAAGTGTACTTTTATCCGCTCATTTCAAAATGTAACCATTATGCAAAAAAAGCTTCTTTTCCTGATATTTTTTTTGGTGCTTTTAGGCAGTGTCAGCTTCGCACAGGAATCTGCTAATGTTACAACCAGCCGGAATAAACAAATTCATAATTTGCTGGATTACCGGTTCAGAGGGGGTTTCTATTCTTTTGAGCGCGTGTTTTTGCAAACAGTAAAGTACACCGATATGGCACGTAAGAACTGTGTTATCGGTATTATGGTGGTTACTTTTCAGGTGAGCTGCGAAGGAGTCGTGCGGGATGTCAGAATAAAAAACCCATTGAATTACGGTATTAATCAACAGATTGTGAAGTTTATGGAAGCTACCAAAGGGCAGTGGAATATGTGCCATAACAATAAATACACTAAATTTGCCGTCCCTATCCAGTTTACTATGGAGGGAACCAAAACCGACTCGCTGGACGCAGTTATTTCTTTTGTGGGGAAAAACCCGGGTTATGTTTGCAACAGTGACGATTATTACCTTAAAAAAGCCAAAGAGGCATTGGCCAAAAAGAAAGGGAAACGTGCCCGGACTTATATCGAAACACTCATCAAACGCAACCCTTTTAATAGCCATTATTTTGACATGATGAAACAGTCCCTTGATCTATCAGGTAAGAAGAAAAAGAAAAAGAAAAAATAATCAGAAGTTATGATTGATTTCTTATACCATATAGACACTGCCATCCTATTGTTTGTCAACGGCCATCACACCCCGTTTTTTGACGCCCTTATGCTTGACATCAGCAGTAAGTTCTTTTGGTCTCCACTTTATGCCTTATTAATTTACTGGATTTTCAAAGAAAAACAATGGTATGGATTTCTGGTACTTGTTTTTGTGGCGCTAACCATCACGGCCGGAGATCAGATTTCGGTACATGCCTTTAAAAATGTTTTTATGCGCTTGCGACCGTGTTACGAGCCTGCGTTGCAAGGGATGTTGCACATGGTTAAATTCTGCGGTGGAAAGTATGGGTTTGTCTCGTCACACGCCGCCAACAGTTTTGCTGTTCTGGCGTTTATCAATGGATTTTTCCGGCATAAACGCCCATATGTGAAGTGGATTATGTGGACATGGGCTTTGCTGATAATTTACAGTCGCGTTTATATCGGTGTTCATTATCCAAGCGATGTGCTGGGTGGCGCTGTGTTGGGAATTATCTTGGGGACATTTTTTATCTGGCTATACCGCAAAAGCGAAAAATATCTTCGCAACCTTCATGATAAACCTGTGGCAAACCAATAGTTTGTTTAGGGGACTTTACTCTTTTGGCTGGATTTCGATGGTCACCGGATCGTTGACCTGAAGACCCATCAACGATGAGGCCGTTGAATATTTCATGGCAATTTCCAGTAAATCAGAACTCCCAAACAGACAAACCTGGCTGGCATTGCCGCCGGCATCTGCATAACACTCACCAATACTTTCACAGGTATAGCCTTTGAAATAGAGGGAGAAAGGTTTGTGTCCGATAACCCGCCTGAACAGCTTACGCGAAATATTAGTAATGGCATTGCTGTAAGGGTCTATGTGGATGACCATACCACGGATGCCAGAGGCGTTGAAAGAAGGTTCGTAGTCCAGCTTTTTGTTGATTTCAGGACAAGGCTCTCCCAGTGTTTCAATGGCATCCCCCCGGGCTAGCATAATAGCGGCTTTGGCAAACCGATCTCGCCCTGAGAAAGTATATTTTTCACTGTCCTGGGGAATATCCAGCATGTAAATTTTCTCCGGATCTTTGTCTTTTTCAAAAATCAAAGAGAAAATACCATTATCCGCACCAATAAAATAATGTCCATCGTAAAGTACAACCAAGTGAGGTTCGCGGAGACTCTCTTCGGTGTTTACTCCAATAATATGGATGGTTCCCTTCGGGAAGTTCTTGTAGGCATGATGTAGCACATAAGCAGCTTCCCGCGTGTCGAACCGCGGAATTTTATGGGTGATATCCACCAACACAACATCAGGAAGCCCTTGCAAAATACGCCCTTTTACGGCTGCCTGATAGTAGTCGGTATCGCCCCAATCACTGGTTAAGGTAATGATAGCCATGCTGTTTTTGTGAATTAACGCCTATGTAATAAACTTTTCAAAATTAAATAAATTCAGGTATCTATTCGCGCTATTTTTAATAATTTTGAAGCCTTAACAGAATGTCACCTTTTCAGTAACCGCACATGAGTGAAAGTACTATTCAGATTGACATAGATAACCCGGTGGAATTTTTCGGCCCCGGCGATAAATACCTGAACCACATCAAAGCAATTTTTCCTAAACTGAAAATTATTGTTCGCGGAAACATGATCAAATTTATTGGCGAGCCCTCGGAAATTGACACCTTCGGGAAACGTATGGATTTGTTGCTTGTTTATTTTGACCGTTTTGGCAAAATGAATGATAAGGCGGTGGAACAAATCATGGAGCAGGATGATAACAGCCTCACGCAGGGAACGGCTCTAAAAGAGGATGTGCTGGTTTATGGCCGTCACGGAAAGCTAATCAAAGCGCAGACGCCAAACCAGAAAAAAATGGTGGAGAGCATAGCTGTAAACGACATGATTTTTGCTATCGGCCCAGCGGGTACCGGAAAGACCTATACTGCCGTAGCACTGGCAATTCGCGCGTTAAAAAATAAAGAAGTTAAGCGGATTATCCTGACGCGTCCGGCCGTGGAAGCCGGCGAAAGTCTGGGATTTCTGCCCGGCGACATGAAAGAAAAGCTGGATCCTTATCTTCAGCCGCTTTATGATGCTTTGCGCGATATGCTGCCCACGCAGAAACTGCTCACCTATCTCGAAGACGAAACCATAGAAATTGCTCCGTTGGCTTTTATGCGCGGACGCACACTTGGCAATGTTTTTGCCATCCTCGACGAGGCGCAAAATGCTTCCGAGAGCCAGTTGAAGATGTTCCTTACCCGCATGGGGAAAAATGCCAGGTTTATTATCACCGGCGATATAACGCAAATTGATCTGCCGCGTAATAAAAATTCGGGGCTTTTTCAGGCGCAACGCATCCTCAAAGGCATCAAAGGCATCGACTTTATTTACCTCAACGAAAAAGACATTGTCCGGAATAAACTGGTAACGCGAATTGTGCAGGCTTACCAAAAAAATAAAGAAAATGAAAACAGAAGCAATTATCCGGACTGATTTCCGGTTTCCCAAACAGAAAAGTGTTTACCACGGCAAAGTACGTGATGTGTATAATATTGATGAACAATATCTTGTGATGGTTGCAACCGACCGTATCTCGGCATTTGATGTGGTGCTGCCCCGCGGTATCCCATACAAAGGACAGGTGCTGAACCAGATTGCCGCTAAATTTTTGGATGCCACGGCCGACATTGTACCCAACTGGAAAATAGCCACCCCCGATCCGATGGTTACGGTAGGACGTTATTGCGAAGCATTTCCGGTGGAGATGATTATCCGCGGATACCTCACCGGTAGTTCGTGGCGTAGCTACAAAAAGGGAGCGCGTGAGATTTGCGGTGTGTCTGTTCCTGACGGCATGAAAGAACATCAGCGTTTTCCTGAACCCATCATCACTCCCACCACCAAAGCCGATGAGGGTCACGACGAAGACATCTCTAAAGAAGAAATCATCCGGCAGGGTCTCGTTTCGGAAAAAGATTATGCACTGCTTGAGAAATACACCCGTCTGCTTTTTGAAAGAGGAAGCCAAATGGCCGCCGAAAAAGGACTTATCCTCGTGGATACGAAATACGAATTTGGGAAAGCCGATGGGAAGATCTATCTGATTGATGAAATACATACGCCTGACTCGTCCCGTTATTTTTATGCTGATGGATACGAAGAAAACTTCAGAAAAGAGCTTCCGCAGCGGCAACTTTCCAAAGAATTTGTACGTGAATGGCTCATGGCAAATGGTTTTCGGGGAGAAGATGGGCAGTCTGTTCCAGAAATGACCGATGAATTTGTGGAAAGTGTCTCTAATCGATACATCGAACTTTATGAACAAATTACCGGTGAGAAATTCCAACGGGTCGATGCCCTGAATATCCCTGAAAGAATTGAACAAAATGTGGTTGCTTTTTTGAAAACTTAATAATTTCTACCTATGAAACCTTTATTGATACCACCAGGCAGATGATTAATCCAGTACTGTCATCAGGTGGTGCATGGCATCGGCCATAATAGTGGTGTGATTTTTCTTGTGCAGTAACTCCATTTCCTGCAACAAACGCCGGATAACAACCTTATTTTCGCAGGGCAGGTAAAAACTTTCCTGTTCTTTAATTTTCAGTTGCCGGATAAAAAGCTCTATTTCACCTTTTCTAAAAACAGCTCCTTTGTTAAATGGGTTCAGGTAAAACAACACCTCTTCTTCAAGGTAATCTGTAGCCGGTTTCAACATCGTTTTTCCGTTAGTAAATGCTAAAATAAGATGTTCTGGTAGATTTACCCCGAATATTGGAATATTCAGCCGTTGCACAATAACCAGATAAAGCAAAGCCATGGAAAGAGTGTTTCCTTTTTGCGTACGCAGCAAATTTCCAGGTAGATATGGCGCCAAAACAGGTTTTTTCTCCTGTAGGGCATCAAATTTATGCACGTTATAAAACACATGGTTTATCACCCTTATTTTCTCCAGAGCTGTCAGCTCGTTGTTCATTTCGACCCAAATATCCCGATAAATTTTATTTACCGATGTCTTTATATATTCGTCATCGTTTTCCTGTGAATGGAATCGGGAGATGAGTAGCCAGGCTTCCAGCAAATCATGGCTATTGTGTGTTGTCCAGTCTTTCAATTTCTCAAAAACATCCTCTACTCTTATGGTATGCATAATTTCCCGGATGCGGGTTATTTCTTTGGGAGCAAGGGCACTGTTTTCCACCTCTTCGAGTAGTGGTAACGTGTCGGAACCCAAAGCAAGAATATGTGTCCGGATAGCGGTATAAACCTTTTCATCAGGTTCGTCAAGCAGCTGTATTAAAGCCGTCAGTTCTTTAGTAAAGTTTTTCTCAGGCATGCTTCCGCTGTTTAGTGCAATAAAATTACAGCTTTGCCAGTCGGAAAAGGAGTAGAAAAGAAAATGTTTTAAACAATTTTTACTAAAAAGTAATTCTTTTTACCTTTTTGAACAAGAAGGTACTGATTGTTAAGTAAATCATTGTTACTCAGCGAGTAATTTTCGTCAACTTTATTTTTGTTAATCATAACGGCGCGGTCTTTCAACATGCGGCGGGCTTCACCGTTTGATTTGAAGATGCCTGTTTTGGCTGCCAGAAAGTCCAGCAGGCCTATGCCGGCTTCAAATTCCGAACGCTGCACCTCCGGCTGGGGAACGCCTTTAAAGACATTTAGCAACATCCGCTCATCCAGTTTCTTAAGGGTTTCGGTAGTCCCTTTCCCGAAAAGAATCTGCGAAGCTTCCGTGGCCGCTTCATAATCGGCTTTGGAATGGACGCGGATGGTGATATCCTTTGCCAGTGTTTTCTGCAAAAGACGCAAATGCGGGGCTTCTTTATGTTCTCTTGTAAGTTGTTGAATTGTTTCACTCGAAAGCAAAGTAAAAATTTTAATATATTTCTCCGCATCTTTGTCAGACACATTTAGCCAGAACTGGTAAAATTCGTAAGGACTTGTACGTTCCGGATCGAGCCACACGTTACCACTTTCTGTTTTCCCGAATTTGCCACCGTCAGCCTTGGTAATGAGCGGGCAGGTAAGAGCGAAAGCTTCATTTTCGTGTCCTAGCTTACGGCGGATCAGCTCGGTGCCGGTGGTGATGTTTCCCCACTGGTCGGCGCCCCCCATTTGTAGTTTGCAGTTTTCGTGTTCGTACAAATACAGAAAGTCGTAACCCTGCACCAGCTGATAGGAAAATTCGGTAAACGACATTCCCGTTTTGCTGTCCGCACCAATTCGTTTTTTCACCGATTCTTTGGCCATCATGTAGTTTACCGTGATGTGCTTACCAATGTCGCGGATAAACTCCAGAAAGGTTAAATTTTTCATCCAATCGTAGTTGTTGACCATAAGCGCCTTATTTCCCACATCACTTTCAAAATCAAGAAATTTCGCCAACTGTTTTTTGATGGCTCTTTCATTTTTATGTAAAGTAGCTTCGTCCAAAAGATTACGCTCTTGGGATTTCCCCGATGGATCGCCAATCATGCCGGTTGCACCACCCACCAGCACAATGGGACGATGACCTGCCAACTGCAAGTGTTTCAGCATCATAACGCCCACCAAATGACCAATATGAAGGGAGTCGGCTGTGGGGTCAATGCCTACGTAACCCGAAGTCATACACTGGTTCATATACTCTTCGGTTTTCGGCATAACATCGTGAATCATACCACGCCATCGTAATTCTTGAACAAAATTTTTCATCGCTTATCAATAATTTACGGCAAAAATAGGGATTTGCCCTGACTTGCAGAGTCTCTTTTTTTGTAAAAAGTCCCCATCCGCTACTGATAACCCTGAGATAAGATAATTTTTTTCAGTAATGTTATTTTCCTTTACTTTAGCTGTTACTTATCCAACAACATTATTGTCTTATGAATAAAAAATCTATCCGGCACTTTGGTGTTTCTACTTTTATCAATCAGGAAACAGGTGGTGGTGTTCTGCTTATTATCGCAACTATTGTGGCTCTTTTTTGGGCAAATTCCTCTTTTTATCCGGCATATCAGCATTTGTGGTATGAAATGAAAGTCGGCTTTACGTGGGGTGATTTTAAACTTATCGGGACGCTGCATCACTGGATTAATGACGGTTTGATGGCCTTGTTCTTTTTTACGATAGGTTTGGAGATTAAGCGTGAAATCATAGGTGGAGAACTCTCTTCAATAAAAAAAGCTTCTCTTCCCATAGTGGCCGCTTTGGGTGGAATGATTATCCCGGCAGCGGTGTATTCACTTATTGTGATAAACAAACCGGAACTAATGCATGGCTGGGGGGTTCCCATGGCAACCGACATTGCTTTTGCATTAGGGCTTTTGGCGATGTTGGGAAAAAGAGTGAACATCAACTTAAAGATTTTCCTTACAGCCCTTGCCATTGCTGACGATTTGGGAGCCATTCTTGTTATCGCCATTTTTTATACCGATACCATTAACTATTCAGAACTTATCACGGCGGCTGTTTTCATGATTGTTCTTGTTGTGGCTAATTTTGCCGGTGTCAGGCGAACGCTTTTCTATGCTGTTGTCGGGTTGTCGGGCGTATGGCTATCCTTTCTTTATTCCGGTGTTCATGCAACCATTGCTGGCGTTCTCATTGCCCTGACTATTCCGGCACGTACTGACATAGATGAAGAGACTTACATTGCCAAGCTGAGCAAACTGCTACAAAAATTCCGGCAGGAAAACCCTAACGGTACCCCGTTGCTTAGCAAAAAACAGGCTCACGTGGTGGAAGAAATTGACAGCCTCAACGATGCTGCCCAAACACCTTTGCAAAAGCTGGAGCATTTTCTGCATCCCATCACTACCTATTTCATTTTGCCGGTTTTTGCTCTCGCTAATGCGGGTGTGCACATCGAAGGAAACATTTTTGACCTCGTGTTGCATCCCATTGCCATTGCCATTATTCTGGGATTGGTACTGGGAAAATTTATTGGTATTTCACTATTTTCCAGACTTATGGTCAAATTTAAACTGGCCACCTTGCCCGAAGGAGTCAGCTGGAACCAAATCTACGGGGTGGCACTGCTGGCAGGGATTGGTTTCACCATGTCTATTTTTATTTCCGAGTTGGCTTTTAGTGATGAGGCTTTTAAACAAATTGCTAAAGTGGGTATTATGACGGCTTCGGTTATTGCCGCAGTGTTGGGGATGGGCTGGCTGGCATTGTCCACTAAAAAAGGAGACGGCTCTCCAAACCAATAAAAAATTCATAACCGGATCTTTATTTCAACCAGAAAAACCACATTCTTTGAGCGATGTAATGGTTCTTTGGCTAAGGGATTGTAACGAAATAACCTAACAGTTTCGGCTTGTTGAGAAAACAACAGCGTACTTTTCAAAAAACTGTTTTTTTGCTGATTTAAAAACGGCTGCTGCCTTCCCGGGACAAAGTACCATCATTAAATTTGCTGAAATATAATTAATCATAAAAGAAAATCTCCTTTCGCAAGGGAAAGTCTTCTATTCTTATATTTGCATCTTCTTCAAAATTATCGGTCATGACCAAAAGGCAAAGTAATTATCGTGTTTATCTGCCCATAGCTTTTGCACTGGTGCTTATTTCAGGCATTATTTTCGGGTTTTTCTTACAAAATAGTGCATCACATAATAAGGCAATCTCTTTCATTACCGGAAACCGGTCGGCCTATAACAAAATGAACGAAATTATCCATTATGTGGATAATAATTATGTGGATTCTGTAAACCAGGAGCATTTGGAAACGGATGCAATTAAGGGGATGATGAATGACCTGGATCCTCACTCACAATACATTACCGCTGCTGAATTTAACGAGATGAACGATCCGTTACGGGGAAGTTTTCAAGGAATAGGTATTAGCTTTCGTATTGAAAAAGACACCATTATGGTCATAAATCCGATTCCCGGCGGGCCATCGGAAAAGGTGGGGCTCATGGCCGGCGACCGTATTGTGAGAGTAAACGATACTCTTGTGGCAGGCGTGCATATCACCAACAACATGGCTATCCATAAACTGAAAGGGAAAAAAGGAACCAAAGTAAAGGTGACCATTTATCGACGAGGTGTTCCCAAACTCCTTCACTTTACCATCACCAGAGGAATTATTCCAACTTACAGCCTCGACATCGCCTATATGGTTAACAAACAGCTGGGATATATAAAACTAAATAAATTTTCGGCAACTACTTATGAAGAATTTGATCACGCTGTAACTAAGCTGAAAAAAGAGGGAATGAAAAAGCTCATTCTTGACCTGCGCGGCAATCCAGGAGGCTATCTGAATGCAGCCATTCATGTGGCAGATGAATTCCTCCAGAAAGGGAAAATAATTGTCTTCACCAAAGGGCTGCACCGGCCGAAAACGGTAGCTTACTCTACCAGCAAAGGTCAGCTGAAACATACAGATGTGGCCGTTTTGATCAATGAGGGTACCGCTTCGGCAGCCGAAATTGTCACCGGAGCTTTGCAGGACAACGATATTGGCGTGGTCATCGGTCGCCGCTCATTCGGAAAAGGGCTGGTACAGGAGCAAATCAGGCTTCCCGATGGCTCTGCATTGCGTTTGACTGTTGCCAGATACTACACGCCTACAGGCAGATGCATTCAGAAACCTTATAAAAAAGATGATTTCAAAGCCTATTATGCCGAAGCATACCGCCGCTATCTCGATGGCGAAATGCAACATCCGGATAGTATTAAATTTAACGATTCCCTGAAATTTGTTACCCCAAAAGGGAAAGTAGTTTATGGAGGTGGTGGCATCATGCCGGATATCTATGTTCCGCTTGCTACGGATACGATCCATTCATTTTATAATATCCTTGCCAACAAAGGTATGATTTATCAGTTTGCCTTTGAATATACGGACAGCCACCGGCCTCAGTTGCGTAAGTTCACTGATTTTAGCCTCTTCGACAAGGGCTTCAACATGACTGGCAAAGAGTACCGTGATTTGGTGGCTTATGCCAAATCGAAAGGAATTACCGAAAGTCCCCGTAAGGTAAAATTATCCGAAAGCAAAGTAAAAATTCTCTTCAAAGCTTATGTGGGAAGGAATATTCTGAACGAAAAAGGATTCTATCCCATTTACCATGAGATTGATCCGATTTTCAAAAAGGCCGTACAAGTGATGGATAAACGTCATGTAAATGACTAATCAATCAGGTTAGAGAGAGAGAAGCCTATTCGCTTCGCGAATAATGAAGTCTTCATCCTGGTTCATCATGCATTTAAAGTGTCCTTTTGGGCATTTTTTGAAGCCTATTTTGCTACAAGGACGGCATTTGAGATTTTCTACCTGCGCTATTACAACTTTCTGCTCTTCGCCGGGTTCATAAGGATACATGCCAAATTCGGGAATAGTATTACCCCAAATACTGATGACAGGTTTTTCAAAAGCAGCCGCAATGTGCATCAACCCGGTATCGTTGGTGATAACCAATGCCGACTGCCGGAGAAGCGAAGCCGACTGATGTAAATTAAGCTGTCCGCAGGCATTCATTATGCCATCATGAGAGCATAGCTCTTTGATATGCTCCGCCGTTGCACGGTCTTCGTTTCCGCCGAGCAAAACCACCGGCTGCTTTAACCCGTCAATGACAGCTACTACTTTTTGTACCGGGAAAAGTTTGGTATAATGCATGCCTCCAATGGCAAAGGCAATAAAAGGTTTTTTCTTCAACAGTGGATATTCGTTTAAATCAATAAAGTCTTTTTCCGGGATAAAGTAATCTAACCCTTTTCCATCGTTTTTTACGCCAAGGGATTGTACCGCCTGAAAATAGCGATCCACTATATGTACTTTTGGCAACCGGTTGATTTTTAGATTTACCAGCAGCCATTTTTCCCGATTGGCTTTCGAAAATGAAGCCGAAGGCACTTTTAACGCTCTTTTTATCTGGAACGACCGTAGGTTTTTATGCAAATCCACAACAAAATCGAAGTTCTCCATCCGGAGATCCGGGATAATTTCATCTAATTTGTCACGAAAAGTATGCATCTGATCAACGTACGGACTTGTAGCAAACAGCATGCTGTACTTCTCTTTGGTAAGGATATGTAACTCACAGTTTATCTGTGTTTTTAATGACCGGATAACAGGCGTTGTAAGTATAATGTCGCCAATAGAACTAAACCGGATGACCAGGATTTTTTTCAAGACTTTCCTTTTTTGCAAAGTTAGGGAAAACATCGAAATAATTTTTTTACAAAAACTAACTTCTTTTTCCTTAAATTTGTGGAAAATAATGAATCGGAAGGTTTATTCTGTTGTTGATTCCCTTTCCTTTTCATCATAATACTTACAATTATTCGACGTTCAAAAATTCAATATTTATGAAAACAAATGTATTCACAAAAAGGATTTTAATTCTTACGTTTCTTTTTGCTGGTTTCATTCACTATGCTCAGGCACAGGAATGGAAAAACAATTTACCACAAAACAAAGTAAAAAACCACACCCTTACCTTAAAAGATTACCAGCAGGCTTTTGCCAAATACTGGAATCAGGGAAAGGTAAAGGCAGCTCCAAAAGCAGAAAATGAAGTACGTGACGAAAACTATGAAAAGTTTAAACGATGGGAATGGTACTGGGAGTCTCGTGTAACACCCAAGACGGAGGCTTTTCCGAAAACTACAGCCTGGGATGTGTTTAAGCAATATATGGCAAATCAGCCTAAAGCGATTCAACAAAAAGCTATTGGGAACTGGGTAAGTGTGGGGCCTGATAAAACCCCGGGAGGATATGCCGGCCTGGGTCGCGTCAATTGCGTGGCTTTTAGCCCGGTGGATACCAACACACTTTATGTTGGAACCGCTGCCGGTGGTATCTGGAAGACTACTGATCTCGGTGGTCACTGGACTCCTTTGGGGGATTTTAATATGTCATTGGGTGTTGCCGATATTGTGGTTGAAAACCACGGTGGCCAGGATATTGTTTATCTCGGAACGGGAGACAAAGACCACTGGGATACGTACTCCATTGGTGTTTTAAAATCGATTGACGGCGGACAAACCTGGAAAAAAACAGGTTTAACATGGCCGGGAACAAACCAGGAAATGGTTTACCGTATCCTGAAAGATCCCAATGATGATAATACGCTTTGGGTCTCCACAAACAAAGGCTTATTCAAAACAACCGACGGAGGAGTTACCTTTAATTTAATTGATGGCCACCACTTTCGGGAAATTGAATTTCAACCCGGCTCCAACACCAATATGTACGCCGGTGACTCGTGGGGAGGTATTTTCTACAGCACCGATGGAGGTAACAGCTGGACACAGTCGGTTGATAAGTCCGGTGTCAACGCTGGCCGGGTAGCTATTGCTGTAAGTGCTGATAGTGCCAATGTTGTTTACGGGCTTATTGTAGCTTCTGATAATGGCTTATACGGTATTTACCGTTCCCGCGACTACGGACATACTTTTCAGGTTGTTCAGGATACCATTAATTTATTGGGATGGAATTGTTCCGGCGATGATAGTGGTGGACAGGGGTGGTACGATTTGGTTTTAGTAGCCGATCCGCACAATGCCAATAAAATTTATGTTGGAGGAGTGAACAGCTGGACTTCTGACGACGGTGGCCATAACTGGAAACTTGCTAACCATTGGTCTAGTACTTGCGGCGGAAAAAACGATGTTGTTCATGCAGACAAACATTACATGGCTTTTCAACCAGGTACGGATGCCATTTTTGAATGTAACGATGGCGGTATTTATAAATCGAATGGCGGTGTTCATTGGACTGACTTAACCAATGGTATGGCTATCAGCCAGATTTATCGTCTGAGTACTTCAGCTACGGTCAGTAATGAGGTAATCGCCGGCCTTCAGGACAATGGTACAAAGTTACTTTCTTCGGCTAATTGGCACGATGTGATGGGTGGTGATGGCATGGATTGCCAGATCGATTATACCGACGTGAAAGTACAATATGGCGAATCGCCCAATGGAGATATCACGAGAACAAAAGATCATTGGCAGAGCTCAAAAGATATTAGCTCGGGTATCACCGGATCAGGTGCTTGGGTTACGCCTTTTGTTTTGGATCCAAAAACACACAAAACTCTTTATATCGGCTATCAGGATGTGTTTAAATCTATCGACCAGGGCGATAACTGGACTAAGTTGAGTAAGTGGGGAGGCAAAACGTTACGCTCTATTGCCGTTGCTCCCTCTAACCCACAATACATTTATGCTGCTACAAGATCCATTCTTTACCGGTCAACCGACGGTGGGGGGACATGGAAAGATATTACAGGTTCTCTTCCGGTTAATTATGGGAGTATTACTTTCATTACCGTTAAAAACGATAATCCCAATAAGGTTTGGATTACGCTGGGTGGATTTAACAAATTTGGTGTCTTTGAGACAAGAGACGGAGGTGAAAGTTGGGAAGATATCTCTACAGGATTGCCTGAAATACCTGTTAATTGCATTGTGCAGAATACGCTGAATAAGGACACTACCGAATTGTATGCTGGTACTGATTTGGGTGTTTACGTACAAAAGGGCCGGTCACGCTGGATTCCTTTTATGGCAGATCTTCCCAATGTCGTAGTGAACGACCTTGAAATTCGATATGATAGTCTGGGAAGTGGCAAATTGTATGGAGGCACCTTTGGTCGTGGTTTGTGGACTTCTCCTTTGTTTGGCGGCTATATTCCACAGATTAAACAGGCGGATTTTGAGGCAGATAATGTTGCTCCTTTCGTGGGTGACACAGTCAGTTTCACTGACTTGTCCACCAATCATCCCATTGCCTGGAAATGGGTAATTACACCCAACACCGTAACTTACCGGGTAGGAAGTAGTACTTCTCAAAACCCAAAAGTTAGCTTTGATATTATCGGTTCCTATACAGTAAAACTTACTGCCTATGATGCAGACTCTTCTTACACCAAGACAGTACAAAATTACATTGTGGTAAGAAGTCCGCTTAGCGTTAAGGTTATTGCTAACCGTACAACTGTGTGTTCCGGTGATACGACACAATTGTTTGCTATTACCAATGGGGGATCCGGCAATTATGTCTTTAACTGGGGTTCAACACCATTTGGCTTTTTTTCTCCGAAGCAAAACCCTATTGTCAAACCCGGTAGCGATTCAGTTACGTACAGTGTTTCTGTTTATGACGCGGGGTTAGTAGCTAACGGTAGTATAAAAATATACCGTGAGGAATGTACGGGAATTCACAATAATGAAGCATTGCTGGGGAGTGTGGAAATTTTCCCAAATCCTACCTCCGGCAGCTTTGTCATCAATACGGAAAAGGATATTTACAGAGTTGAAATTATGAACCAAATTGGTGCAAAAGTATTCAGCCGGGTTTACAACAGTAAAAAAGTAAGAATTAACCAATCCTTAGCAAAAGGTGTTTACTTTGTTGAGATATACATTGGCTCAGCCTCAGATATCAAAGGTACAATTGCCAGAAAAATAGTGATTCACTAACCTCTGGAAATTAGTAGAAGTTCCATTATGCAAAAAAGGCTGTCTGAGTTTTCATTCAGACAGCTTTTTTTGGTTTAGTAAGGAAGTCTTAGCTTTTTCTGCTGATGGTAAATTCGATAATTTCCTCTAGTGCACGGCGGGATTCATTATCTGGAAAATCGTGTAATAGTTGGATAGCGTTATTTTTGTACTCCATCATTTTTTGGCGCGCATAGTCAATACCACCCGATTCCTGAACCTTTTGTATGAGGAGTTCTACACTTTTGGAATCCTGATTTCGTCTCTTAATTGTACGGATAATTTTCTTTTTCTCCGTTTTATCGCTGTTGTTCATTAGGTAAATCAAAGGTAGTGTAATTTTCTTTTCTTTGATGTCGATACCCGTAGGTTTTCCGGTAACGGAAGTCTTCCTGAAATCCAGCAGGTCGTCCATAATCTGAAAAGCAATGCCGGTAAGTTCGCCTATACGCCAGAGTTTTTCTACTGCTTCCCTGTCGGTGATGGTAGATAATGCACCTGTGGCAAAACAAGATGCCAGCAGCGATGCTGTTTTCTTTCTAATGATTTCAAAATAGACCTCCTCACTAATGTCCAGCTTCCGGGCTTTTTCTATTTGTAGCAGTTCACCTTCACTCATGTCGCGGGTAGCTTTTGAGACAAACTCCAGCAGATGATGGTTATTGGTTTCTACCGCCATTAATAGGCCTTTTGCCAGAAGATAATCACCGGCAAGCACCGCTATCTTATTTTTCCACAAGGCATTGATAGAAAACAGCCCCCGCCGTTTATTGGAATCATCCACCACATCATCATGTACCAGCGTGGCAGTATGCAGCAGCTCTATGAGTGTGGCGGCATAATATGTTGTTTCACTGATTTCCCCCATCATTTTGGCTGTGTACATCACAATAATCGGCCGTATTTCTTTGCCTTTGGTTTTCAGGATATACTTCATGATGATGTCGAGCAAGGGCACTTTTGAACGTATGGTTGTACGAAAAACCTTGTGGTAGGCTTTTATCTCTTCTGCAATGGGTTTCTTTATGGCGCTTAAATTGCTCATAGGCTTAGTGCGCACAAATTTAAAGCTTATTTTTTGAAAGGGCATTCTATTCTGAGAAAAATTACAGATTATTCAGCTGCAAGCGGAAGCTTGAGAATAAAGGTTGTTCCCAGCTCTTTTTCCGAGACAAAAATTATCTCTCCCCCCATTTCCGTCATTAGGTTTTTCACAATGGCCAACCCCAGCCCAGTTCCTTTCGTCTTTGTTGTAAAATAAGGTTGGAAAATATGTTCTTTGTCTTCCTCGTTAATGCCTTTGCCGTTGTCCGTCACACGGACTTCCACGTATTCCTGCCGTTGCAAAATCTGAATTTGGATGTTTTTATCCGACCTGTTTTCCATGGACTGTGCTGCATTTTTCAACAGATTATTGAAAATCCGTAACAAATCCTGCATGGAAGTTTGAACCTCGATGTTATCATTCTCTGATTCTATAGTAATCTTTATCTTGTAAGACTTCCTGAATAGTGTAGTCGTGGAGGTGATGGCTTCCATTAGATTCGCTTTTTCATCGATGGGAATTTTCATTTTGGAAAAATCGGAAAACATACCGGCTACCTCGTCCATCGTGTCAATCTGGTTGACAAGCGAACGGCTCACCGACTTAAACTTTTCATCGAAGGATGGGTCTTTGGCTGAATAGACTTTCTGTAGATATTGCACGTTGAGTTTCATGGGGGTAAGCGGATTTCTTATTTCATGTGCTATCTGGCGGGCCATCTCATGCCAGGCTTTTTCTCGTGCTGAATATTTTATCAGCCGTGCGCTCTCTTCCAGCTTTTCTACCATCTGATTGTATGCTTCGATGAGTTTTCCAATTTCATCATTCCGGCTCCATTCTATTTTTTCGTTTTGCCTTTCAATGCTGACAGAAGTAATTTTACGCTGCAAAATATTGAGGGGACGTGTCAGCAATCTGGACAAATAGACCATTAAAAGCATACCCAACATTCCTGTGATAACAAACAGGTTTATCAAATTTGCCAGCATTTGGTAATAGGTGTGTTGTAATTCCGATTGTCGTGCAAAATAGGGAAGGTTTATTATTCCGGCTTCGACCCCGTTGCTTAGGATAAAAGGAGCATAGGAAGAATAGAATTCCACATTTTGTATTTGCTCTTTACTGAGATAAAACAGCTTATGGTTTTTTTCTATTTCGGTGTAGGCTTCCGGATTGATGAGCCTTGACTGTAGTCCCCGGCTAAAAATCTCCGGCCGCGATGTAACCACCAGCTTCCCGGAGTTGTCATATAAATTTATGTCCGAAAAGAATACCATGGAAAATTTCTGCAAATACGATTGAATTTCCTGTTTGTTTTGTAGTGCGGTACTCCCGAAAGGTGATAATTTGTGTTGTAATTCTATGAGCACCGAATGGGTTTTTTCTTTCAGATTGTTGCTTATGGTTTGTTGGTTGTTCATATTAAAATAATAGAGGATAACAGCCGTCAATGCAAAGAAAATAATCAACAGTGAGGAAAACAACGTAAGCTGTAACCTTGTGCTAAAGGAATAATTGAATGTTTCAAGAATTTGTTTTCCAAATTTGATTGTTATATATAGCAAAAGAAAAAAACCGGACAAAATAAAAAGTAACGAGAAGGGTAATAGCCATCCCGAAATTGTTTGTCTGAGTCTGCTCACAAGAAGGACCTCCTTTTTATTGACCGGTAGCATATAATGGGTGTAACCATCCTTTCTAAAAAATTGCCTCAGTGGTGCATTTTTCAAGTTACTGATATCGATTGGATACAAGAAATCTCCGAATTTATATTCAAGTTTACCCTGTTCGTAAAAGGCAAATGAATAACCTGACAAATGTAATTCTCCCACTTCGGCTGCCTGTAGAAGCTCCGGGTAGCCAAGTCCTTTCGGAATGATATTGGTATAAAATTCGATATACAGGTTGACCCCTTCTTTGCCGTTCACCAGGTCGGGATAGTGAAACCTGGCCAGGTAATAAATGCTTTCGCTGGTATTGTTTACCAATGACAATTCAAAATTTGCACTGGTATCCACTACTTTGCCCTGTAGCTGTCTGAAAAAGGCATTACATCCGACAACTTTATTGTCTGGTTGTATTTCCAGTTGTTGTCCTGGTTCACATAAAGTGACCTGTCTGCTGTACGCAGATAACATTCCGTGAAAATATTTTTTGTCCAGATAATGGGTTATTCGGTGTTCTTTACCTTCCTTTCCAGACATTATTATTTTGATAATATTCGTATCATTTAGTATTACTTTAGAGTGAGATTTAAGCAGATATTGCAGATAGGGGTCTTGTTTTTGCGTCAGCATATTTGCCGTAAATCTTTGGTGTGCATTACGATTTTCCTGTTCGTTAACGTTGAGTAAGTATGCGGCTGACAACGATAGTATGAGAATTGTCAATATACTGTGGAAGTACGGTTTTTTACTGCGTCCCAGAAACCAGATTATCACCATCAACATCACACTTAGAATATATGCCAGGGAGATGATTGCCTTTTCTGCCTCCATGAACATCAGAAACAGGATGGCTACCAGGGTCAATGTTGCAATGATTTGCCAAAAGGAGGTTCCCTTTCTTTTGAAATAGCCCAAAAACCCAGCTATCCATAAATACAATAGGAGGTTAACCAGTAGCAACTGGAAGAGGCGCACAACACCGATTGTACTGAAATATACATTTTCGGGGAATATAATCAATCCACTGTTTTGAAGAATACCTTCGATAATCAAATATAAGACTACTGGTAATGAGAACAGGATAAGTTGGAGAAGAAGTAGTTTTAACAAAATATGCTTTCTCCATTGGTTTCGTTGTTTCTTGAAATAGCGTAACAGCATATACAAGCCAACGCAGAATAATACCAGATTGAGCACTAAATCTCCTGGCGATCTGAATCCTGGAAGATTGGTTATTTGCCCGGAAAGCCAGAATGAGTTTTTAAAAACCTCAGGGAATCCGTAGTGATATTGAATTCCTCTAATGATGATTAGGTCGATGAAAAATGAGAACAGCATTAAATATGAATATCTTTCTGCATATCGGTTTTCAAATTCTTTGTATAGATGAGACAGAATAATTGCGAGGTAAAAGAAAATTGCTGTGTATATGAGAAATAAAAGAGTGCGCAGGGGTGGTGGCATCTCTCCAGTTGTTATCCCCAGTGTTATCTTTAAATCTTTTAGCGGAAATTCATTTTTCCCTGTGATAAGATGGTTTTTAATATGAACTCCGTAAGGAAGTATCTTTTTTGTCAACGGATAAAAAATACCCACTGTATATTTTTCGCGAACAGTTTTCAGACCAACATAAGATCTGCCGCCCAGAAATAAAATTTTCACTTTTCCGTCAGTCATGGATGAGAGCTGGCCAGCCGGAATTTGATTATTATTCCAATAAAATAAGGAATTACCCTTCTTGATTATTATATGAGCTTGTTTATCAGAAAGTTGCTTGTTTAAGCGCTTCCAATTTATCTTATTTTTCTGATGTAGGAAATCGAACACCCTATCAGAGGACTTAATGCATTGGTTACCAATATTATAAATGGTATTTTTTGTCTTTTCAACCAGTGATTCCGGACGATAATCATTTTCTGCCCTGTATCTGAGGCCATAGAAAGCAAAGAGAAGGAGGAAAAATCCAACTGTATAAAGCAGGATTTTAATAAAAGTACTGTGTCTGTCGATTTTCTTCATGTCTCCTCTTCCGAAATGGTATGAGGTAAAAGTAATAAAAATTGACTGACCTGTATATTGAAGGAAAGAGATTACTACTTATGCAGGTAGTATATTTTTCACCTCAGGTTTGTTTTTTTTAGCACAAAAATCAAGCTGGAATAATTTCCTGTTTTTGCAGCAATCCGATTAGACTTAGCTCCATTAACAAAAGCCCGGAAAATTGGCAAATGAGTTTTCTTGTACCGCTCACTTAACAACGATACATAAAAGGCATCAAACTTTAGCGGCAAAGTCTTGATTATTTGTAGATCATGCCTCTTTGCCAGATTTGAAAACGCCTCTGGTGAAAAGTGATAGAGGTGCCTAGGCACGTCAAGACCCGCCCAATAATCCTTGTATAATACTGCATCCCAGGATGATAAGTTCGGCAAAGCAATAATAAGATTACCTTCATTTTTGAGAAGCCGTTTCACCTCATCCATTCTTTTGTTAATATCGGAAACATGTTCCAGAACATGCCACATACTGATAATATCAAAAGATTCAGCCTGCAAATTTTGCATATTTAGCTCCTCCTCTACTTTCAAACGGTAATGTGTCTTAGCAAAATTTCTGGCAGTGGCGTTGGGTTCAACTCCCAGGCACTCCCATTTTTGCTTTTGAAAGTAGTTCAGCAGCTCACCGGTTCCACAACCAATATCCAGAATTTTTCCAGTACTGATAAGTTCATTAACAATATTATATTTCCGCTTTATATTGATTTTTCGTAAAAGCTGATAAAGTTTCCCAATAAATCCGCTGCCTTTTGTGTCGTGCGAAAGATATTCCAGCGATTCATAGTACTTCCCTAAACTTTCATCCCCCGGCCTCGGATTTGTAAAAGAGAGACCACAGTCTTTACAATGCCAAATTGAGAAATTCTCCTGTGTCAGAAAATAGTCTTTTACATCCAGCGTTTTGAAAATGTTTTTCGATTGACAAGCCGGACAGGTCGATATTTTTTTCATGAGTGTTGTTTCACGTGGAACATTTCATTTTTAACGGCCCAAATAAACTAATAAAACGTTGATGTCGGATGGCGATACACCACTAACCCTTGAAGCCTGACCAATGGTTCTCGGTTTTATCTTTGTCAACTTTTCACGGGCTTCATACGAAATAGAGGTTAGCTTGTTGTAATTGAAGTTCTCTTTAAGCGTTATATTTTCAAACTTATTTAGCTTCTTCGCAGTCTCTTCCTCCTTTTTGATGTAGCCTTCATATTTGATTTGAATTTCCGCGGATGCAATAATCTCATTGTCTAATTTATCTTCGTCAACAAGTTTTTGCAGCGTTTTGTGCACAGAAATAAGGTTGTTTAGGTTTATCTGGGGACGTAACAACACCATCGCCAGTTTTACTTTTTGTTTTAAAGGTGCAGTATTATTTTTCAAAAGTATTGAATTTATCTCTCCTGGTTGAATACTCTCCTCGTGAATAAATCGCGTGAGTTTCTCAACTTTCTCATCCTTTTGCCGGTATCTCTGGTAACGTTCTTCCGATGCAAGACCAAGCTTATATCCTTTCGTAGTAAGACGCTTGTCAGCATTGTCCTGACGTAACAAAATCCGATGTTCGGCGCGCGAAGTAAACATCCGGTAAGGTTCATCTACTCCTTTCGTAATCAGGTCATCAATTAATACCCCAATGTATGCTTCAGACCGCTTTAACACAAAAGGATCTTTTTCATTATGACTTAAATGTGCATTAATTCCTGCCATAAGCCCTTGCGCCGCTGCTTCTTCATAACCTGTTGTACCATTAATCTGTCCCGCGAAAAACAAATTCTTGACAGCTTTGGTTTCAAGACTATAATTTAATTGCGTAGGCGGAAAGTAGTCGTATTCGATGGCATATCCGGGACGGAAAATCTTGGCTTTTTCGAAACCCACAATCTCTCGCAGTGCTTTCACCTGAATATAATCGGGCAGGGAGGATGAAAATCCGTTAAGATAGTATTCAACAGTATTCCAGCCTTCTGGCTCTACAAAAAGCTGATGTCTGGTCTTGTCAGAAAACCGTTCGATTTTATCTTCAATTGACGGACAATATCGAGGGCCTACGCCCTGTATCCTTCCCGTAAACATTGGCGAATCGGCAAAGCCGAGTTTTAACGTATCGTGAACTTTTGGAGAGGTATAGGTTATCCAGCAACTGCGTTGCCGGGTGAGTTTGGTTTTTTGAAGAAAAGAAAAATTCCCTGGAATTTCATCTCCTTTTTGTTCTTCCATTTTTGAAAAGTCAATGGTACGGCCATCCACACGAACAGGAGTTCCTGTTTTCAGACGCGCAGTCTCAAATCCAAGAGATGTCATCTGTTCGCTTAACCCATAGCTGGCAGGGTCGCCCATACGTCCTCCCGGAAACTGTTTGGTTCCAATATGAATTTTCCCGTTGAGGAAGGTTCCATTAGTTAGAATGATAGTTTTGGCTAATATTTCCTGTCCCATGGCAGTTTTCACTCCATAAACATAATCGCCTTTGATAAGCAGTTCTGTAACGGTATCCTGCCAGAAGTCAAGGTTGGCCGTTTCCTCAAGCATTCTCCTCCATGTAGCAGAGAAAAGCATCCGGTCACTTTGCGCCCTGGGACTCCACATAGCAGGCCCTTTTGATTTATTCAACATGCGAAACTGAATCATCGATTTGTCTGTTACCAACCCTGAATAGCCGCCAAGGGCATCTATTTCACGCACAATCTGTCCTTTGGCAATTCCACCCATGGCAGGATTACACGACATTTGAGCGATGGCATTCAGATTCATGGTTACGAGCAGAACCTTTGAACCGAGGTTTGCAGCTGCAGCTGCAGCCTCCGATCCGGCATGTCCTGCGCCGACAACTATGACGTCATATTTTTCAAACATTTCCATGATGTTCCACGTGAAACAAAACTATTTTTGCGGCAGCAAAGATAGGTAATAATCCTCTTTTGCACGCATTTGCAACTTATCTTCATCAGTATGGTCATCATAGCCCAGCAAATGCAGAACACCATGAATCAGAACACGAGCAAACTCTCGTTCAAATCCAGTTTGTAAAGCAGAAGCATTTTCGCTAACACGGTCAATGCTAATAAATATTTCACCAGAAATTATTTCTGATTGCACAGATAACGGAAAGGTAATGATATCGGTTAGAGAATCATGCTGTAAATAGTCCTGGTTTATTTTCAGTAAGAAATCATCACTACAGAAATGATAAAAAAGATCCCCAATCTGATGACTTTCCTCCTGAATAGCTAGCTTTATCCAGGGAAAATATACAGTTGGGTCAATAGTAAGTTTAGAAACGCTATCCACCTGATACTTAATCATTTATAGCTTTTTGTGGTGTGCTATGGTAGTAATCATTCAGAGAATGTTTTCGGTCGTCTATGTAAGCTTCTGGTAAAGCTCCGGTATTAAACCCCAAAATTAAAATTTCGCCATCTACAGCAATTACATCGGCAATCTTTTGTATCAGGAAAACAGACTTTGTGGAATTATCACTAATGTCCTGCAAATGATGTTCTTTTAAAAAAAGCTTGAGCACTGATGCATTAATCCCGGTGAAGCCAAAGGAAATTACTTCATCTTTCAGACAAGTGGTAATGTTCACATCCGTATTTTCGGACGAGACCAATAATAAATGAATGAGATTTGAAAAGGAGGTGACAACATTTGCCAGATAAATTTCGTTAATCGACCATTGGCGAAATAAACCATCAATGTATTGCTCAATGTGCAAAGCAGCCTTGGAATCCACATTTAGCAGGTAATTATCCGTTTTATCCATAATACTAATTCGAAATACAGCTTCGAGTCAAAATTTCATGTTATACAGCATATTCCGGTTAAGGTTACTGCCAAAGGGAAAAATATTATATTACTTTTTTCACTACTTTTGAATGATAAAACACAACAAATGTTACGAAAATTACTTCTGCTTTTTTTTATTTCCACAGGTCTTTATGCTTCAGCACAACAAAGCCAAACCCTGGAAATTTTCAAGCAACAGGCCTTTAACCCTGAATATTCCTGGCAAAGTAAATTCCTTTTCGACTACAATGTCCATTTTTACGGATTGGATATCTCAGTAAGTCCGGCAACGACTTATGTGAGTGGAAATGTGACAATTGGGGTGTCCTCTCTGGTGGACAAACTCGACACCTTTGCCGTGGAACTTATTCCAGAAATGGCCATAGACTCAGCGTTTCAGGCAGGAGAGAAACTATCTGTGCCCACAAGAAAGGGGGACAATGTCCTGTTTCCCATTCAGACCATACAAAACAAAGGAACACACTTCACCGTGAAGATCTACTATCACGGCATATCTCCAAGCGGTGGTTTTTTCTCCGGAATTAGTGTAGCCTATAACAGCTACTGGAAAAAACAGGTTGCCTGGACATTGTCTGAACCTTTTGCAGCAAAAACCTGGTTTCCCGTAAAACAGGATTTGAAAGACAAAGCTGATTCAGCCTGGATATTTCTGACGGTTGACAGCAGCTATATGGCGGGTTCGGAGGGCTTGCTTACAGCCGTTACTAAACTCCCCGGCGGAAAAAAACGTTTTGAATGGAAAACAAGGTATCCCATTGATTATTATCTGCTTTCCTATGCGGTAGCTGATTACAGGGATTACAGTTTTTATGCCCATCCAGACAATCCGCCCGGCGATTCGGTTTTGGTTCAGAATTACATATACAATTCAGATAGATATTTCAGTGAAGCCAAAAGTGCTATCAATCAGACGGCAGATTTAATTGACCTTTACGTTAAATTATTTGGCCCATATCCTTTCCGCAAGGAGAAATACGGCCAAAGCTTAACAGAGCTGGCCGGAGGAATGGAACATCAAACAATGACAACCCTGGGGAATTTCGGATTTGACCTTGTGGCACACGAACTGGGACACATGTGGTTTGGCGATAATGTTACCTGTGCAGACTGGAGTGATATATGGATAAATGAAGGCTTTGCCACTTATGCAGATTATCTTGCTAACGAATACATTAATGGCGATCTTCTTGCACATGTTTTTATTATCAAAGCGAAAGACAATGTCCTTTCACTGCCTGGAGGCTCTGTTTACATTCCGAAAGACCAGATTTATCCGGGTAATGAATGGCGAATTTTCAATAGCCGGCTAACCTACGATAAAGGAGCACTCATCATCCATATGTTGCGACATGAAATAGACAACGACACGATTTTTTTCAAGATTTTAAAAACTTACCAAAAACAGTTTGCCGGTGGTGTAGCCACGGGCGATGATTTTATGTCGGTTGTGAATGCAGTGACCGGTGACGACTACACCTGGTTTTTCAAACAGTGGTATTATGGTGAAGGCTTTCCCATTTATTCCATTGAATGGTACGATTCAACCAATATTTTGCATCTGACAAGCACGCAAACAACCTCAACAACCAATCCGGGATTTTTCAAAATGTGGATGGATTATAAGATCGAATTTACTGATGGCCATGATACCCTTATTCGTCTCCAGCAAACTGCTAACACAAACCAGTTTACGGTTCCGGTTTCAGGAAAAGTACAACAAATTGTAGTAGATCCCAATGACTGGACATTGCAAAAAGTAGGAAATGTAAGCTCGGTTGGTATCCGCAACCGCGATAACCTGGCGTATTTTAGCATGGGACCGGTACCTGCAAGCCGGTATCTCTATATAAACTTTCGGTATCCAACAAGTGCCTCCAAACATATTTTGGTCACCGACCTGAATGGTAGAAAGCTTTTGAGAGCCACTACCTACGCCAAATCGTTTACAATCAACACCTCCCAATTTAGGAAAGGTCTTTATCTGGTTCGTGTAGAAACAGCCGGACATGTTTTTATACGTAAATTTATCCGGTAGGAAAGTACTCTTTTCATAGTCAAAATAAATTAATTTAGCCCCATGATTTTAGTGACCGGAGGAACAGGACTTGTAGGTGCGCATTTGCTTTTTCAGCTTTCGCAAAAAGAAGAAAAAATACGGGTGTTGAAACGCTCTTCCTCGTCTATTGATCAGACTCGAAAAATATTTTCTTATTATACTTCCCAACCGGAAAAGTTCTTTTCCAAAATCGAATGGGTTGAAGGAGACATCCTGGATATTGACTCCCTTTTGCAGGCGATGTCCGGGATTGAAAAAGTGTATCATACTGCAGCCAAGGTTTCTTTTGACCCGAAGGATAAAGCTGAAATTATGGAAACCAATGTTGCGGGAACGGCAAATGTGGTGAATGCCTGTCTCGAGAAAAAAGTTAAAAAGCTTTGCTATGTAAGCTCCATAGCGGCATTGGGGCGTGCAGGAAACGATGGGTTAACAACCGAAAAAAGTGAGTGGAAAACAGACTGTAAAATTTCGCCCTATTCCCTAAGCAAATATGAAGCGGAGCGGGAAGTCTGGCGCGGAATAGCCGAAGGTCTAAAGGCTGTCATTGTAAACCCGGCCATTATATTTGGCGCCGGAAATTTTAACAAAGGCAGCTCCAGGATGTTTCAAACAGTTTATCACGGTTTGAAAGTTTACACCAAAGGCATGAATGGTTACGTGGATGTAAATGATGTGGCCAAAGCCATGATTTTACTCATGGAGAGTGACATTTCGGGAGAGCGGTTTATTCTGAGTAGTGAAAATCTGAGTTACAAAGATCTTTTTAAAACGATGGCCCTTTCGCTGGGCGTGGAGCCACCGAAATACAAAGCCGGTAAGTTTGTAAGTGAACTCACATGGCGTTTATTGAAAATCAGGTTTTGGCTGACAGGTAAAAGACCGTTAATTACCCGGCAAACTGCCCGAACTGCCAACAGTGTTTACCGCTACAGCAACGAAAAGATTATCAAAGCCACAGGAATGAATTTTCTACCCATGGAAGAGAGCATCAAAAGAATTGCTGAAGCCTTTTTGAAAGGAAAGTAGCTATTTTGCCAGGATAAGTTTTTCCAGTTTCTCCAAAGCTTCTTCTTCGGAAAGGTTCTTGAAAAGGATATTTCCCTCTTTGTAAAGATTTATTTTCCCCGATCCCGCACCTACAATTCCATAATCAGCACCGGCCATTTCGCCGGGGCCGTTAACAAAGCAACCCATCACGGCAATTTTTAATCCTTTGATATTTCCAAATTGGTTTTTTACTTTTTCCAGCACCTTTTCAATATCGAAAAGTGTACGGCCGCAGGAAGGGCATGCGATAAATTCGGTTTTTGAATAACGCAGCCCGCGTGCCTGTAAAATCTGTAAAGCCAGTTGATTGAAATTTTGTTTATCCGTACCGTTTTCAATAAGCAGACCTTCCGCTTTTTTGTCTTCATAAGCTAGATGAAAATCTACCGGTGCCCGAAGCAGCAAATCTTCCGTATCGATAGCGGGATAGGAGAGGAGAAGAATCTCCTTTTCATCCGGAAACTTTTGAGCATCCTCCATAAATGCTACAGCACGATGCTGCCCTGACGATAAATATCTGGCTCGCAGGTATTGTCTTTTTACAGCTGGTTTAAAGGAATTACGGCCGTAAAATTCCACCAGCCGGCGAGCTACCGGAATTTCCTTTTCGGGAGCTTCGGTTAGAGAAACACGAATGGTATCACCAATGCCTTCGGCAAGCAGGGTGCCGATACCCATGGCCGATTTTATACGTCCTTCAGTTTCGTTGCCAGCCTCGGTAACGCCGAGATGCAACGGATAATCCAAGCCCTGTTTTTGCATTTCCCGTATCATCAGCCTGTTGGCCTGTATCATGGTCGGCACATCACTGGCTTTTAACGAGAGTGTAAGTTTTTCGAAATTATTGTCGCGGCATATCCGGATAAACTCCATGGCTGAGGCCATCATTCCTTTGGCGGTATTTCCGTATCGGTACAAAATGCGGTCGGAAAGCGAACCGTGGTTGATGCCAATCCGGATGGTGGTGTTGTGGCGCTTGCAAATGTTGAGCAGCGGTTTCAGGTTTTGCGCCGTTTTGTCCAGCTCTTTATAGTACTCTGTGTCGGAATATTTTTTTGCTTTGTGATGCGAGCCGCTGTAGTTTCCGGGATTGATGCGTACTTTTTCCACAATGCGGGCGGCGATTTCCGCTGCTTTAGGTAGAAAGTGGATGTCGGCAATAAGTGGGATATCCTTCCTTTTTTGATGCAATTTCTGACGGATATTTTTCAAATTTTCGGCTTCATGGATATTGGCTGCCGTAATCCGCACCATTTCGCAACCGGCTTCTGCAAGGCGGATTACTTGTGCTACCGTGGCATCGGTATCCATAGTGGGCGTGTTGGTCATGCTTTGAATGCGTACGGGCTGGTTGCCACCAAGACGAAGATTTCCGATGGTAATTTCCCGGCTAATGAATTTTATTGACACGGCTTGTATTTTTTAGCAAAGATACATCTGAAAATATCAGCAAATTACATGAATTATTTTTTCACCAGTCTGGCTTTCAATAGTGTAAAAAACATAATGAAATAGGATTCAAAACGAAAAGTATTATAATATTAGGTTCTACTACCATTTTAGTGGGTAAATTATTTTTGTAGTGTCCAATGTACACTTCTTAAGAAAAGTCAGAAGACCGAAGACGGAAGTTTTTTCATTC
>VAPE01021679.1_pt1 | contig 46701 bp, 58 predicted proteins | sample 3393911 | NCBI WGS metagenome assembly VAPE01 (sample SAMN08290436, study PRJNA428436) | hydrothermal vent metagenome | isolation source: Deep-sea hydrothermal vent chimney | place: Atlantic Ocean: South-mid Altantic Ridge
GGATGGAGATATCTCCATATAAAGCCCTGTGTCCGTTGATTCGCTCCACTTAAGGAGGTCCCTCATTTCCCCTTCATCACCGGGGTCAAAGAGCCCATGCTGCCTCGAGATGTCAAGTCTCCTCAGGCACAGATAGTTCTCGCTCCCGAGGCAGAGTGCAAACCCTATGTCGGGGAAGAGGTTCTCCTTCAGAAATGGGAGGTCCTTCTCGACAAGCTGTCTCTGCAGCGCCTTTGTGTATGTGGAGACCACGGCCCGTCCGGCAGATCCTCCGGATACATGCTCGATCAGGGGGATAAGATAGGCAAGGCTCTTCCCTACCCCCGTCCCTGCCTCGACAATGAGGTGATTCTCTCCCCTGAGGGCGGAGAGCACCTTTTCAGCCATCTCATGCTGCTCAGGACGGTACTCGTAACCATCGAGGCAGGAGGAAAGCCTGCCTCCCGACCCGAAATACCCCGTCAACTCTTCAATCATAACCTCTCCAGGTTCCACCAAAACTAATTATGACGCGGAACTCATAATTATATCACAATAATCATCTTTCCAATCCTCAGTCATTCATCCCGGTCGTTGCAAAATGAAAACGTCCTGTCAGTGTCTGCCATATCGTTCCTAACACATTGCATGACGCTATTTTCGCCGGATTCGGGTAAAATAAAACTCAACATGGGCTTGAGCCCTGTGCGGGGGAAACTCGATTGCACGGTTCTGAGAGGATGGCCCCCCCTGATCTGTCCTGTACGGAACCGGCGAATTAATATTCAAATGAGCACCTACATACTAATGAAGATACTTGAATCCGCTCCTGACAGGTATGACAGGGGTATTCGTATTCTCTCGCTTGGAAAACTGGATAAGGTTTACGACAGATTGATATCTCCCGTAAAAGAGGGGCAGCGGGTACTTGATATTGGCTGTGGAACCGGGGCCTTGACCCTGAGGGCCGCTAAGAAGGGTGCAAAGGTGAAGGGGATTGATGTCAATTCCCGGATGATGGAAATTGCACAAAAGCGGGCGGATGCGGCAAAACTCGCTCAAAATATAGAGCTCAGTGAAATGGGAGTTGCCGAACTTCGAAGTGAGAAACCGGAAAGCTACGACGTTGCGATGAGTGGTCTCTGTTTCTCTGAATTAACGGAAGACGAATTAATCTACACCCTGAAGAAAGTAAAAAGGCTGTTGAAACCGGGAGGCATCCTGCTCATTGCGGATGAAATAAGTCCCGAAGGCATTTTAAAGAGGATATTTAATTGGCTGATAAGATTTCCTCTTGTAATCGTAACGTACCTGCTTACCCAAACAACGACCCACGCAGTAAAGAACCTACCGGAGAAGATAGAAGAGGCAGGGTTTAGCATAGAGGCAGTCAGATCGGGCAGCCTGTCAAATCTCACAGAGTTGACGGCTACTAAACCTGCAAAGGGAACAAAATGAACCGGTTCAAATATATAGTTGTAAATATTGTTGAAACCTTGCTGAGGGGGTTCCCTTTCCCCAGCAAAACAGGTTTGATCAGGATAGGCAATCCCGGCAGGAACTCACCGGTTTTTCTGACCTGCAATTTTCAATTGACCGTTGAAAGAGTCAAAAAGGCATTGAGAGGGACAGACGCTTACCTGCTTGTGGCTAACAGCAGGGGGGTCAATGTATGGTGTTCTGCAACAGGTGGTCTCTTCACAAATCACGATGTCGTTTCAGTCCTGAAAACCAGCGGGATTGAAAACTGTGTGGATCATAAAAATGTCATACTGCCCCAGCTTGCTGCTACCGGTATTGAATCGAAAGTCGTGCTGAATAAGACCGGATGGAGAGTCATCTGGGGACCGGCGTATGCGAAGAATATTCCTGCTTTTATTGAAAACAAGCTCAGGAAAACCCCTGAAATGCGAGAGGTTGAATTCTCATTGGATCAGCGAATCGAAATGGCTGCTATGTGGGCATTCCCTTTTTCCATTATCGCAGCGCTTATCACAGTTCCCTTTTGGAGAGCGATGGCTCTGCCGCTAACCGGCATCATCTGGGGCTTGTCGTTTCTGATATTTCTCTCTTTTCCTCTTTATTGTCGCTGGCTGAATCCGAGAAAAAGGGGGACAGGTTTCAGTAAATATACGGTCCTCTTTGATTTCGGTCGCATCCCGTTGGTAATTTGGGGAGTTTTCCTGTTCGGCATGGTGATCTTCGGCATCCGGACAGACATACTATCCTGGGGATTCACTTTGCGTTGGGGACTTGTTTCCTTCATTGTTGTTTTACTAATAAACATTGACTTGATGGGCAGCACGCCGGTTTATAAAAGCGGATTACACGAAGACAGATTCCTGAAAGTTGTTCTTGATGAAAAAAGGTGTAAAGGTGTTGGCTTTTGCGAAATGGTTTGTCCAAAAAACTGCTACGCGGTGGATAAAACCCGTCATATCGCAACCATTCCGCGTGCCGACCGGTGTGTACAGTGTGGGGCATGCATCGTTCAATGTCCCTTTGATGCCTTGTATTTCAGGAACCCGGATGACGACGAAATCATATTGCCGGAGACCATAAGGAAATTCAAGCTGAACCTCTTAGGTAAACGTTTCGTTAAAGCGGGGGAAACGCATCGAAGATAAACCTCCCCCCCGTCCCGATATTTCGGGACGGGGTATCTTAAAGTCTCCCCTCCCTTGATGGGAGGGGATTAAGGGGAGGGTGAAACAGAAGGACTCCGGGGTTCAAAGGGTCAGCAATTCATGGTGAATCTTGCACTGGATCCTTTATTTGCAGCAGGGCTGGAAACCCCTGCCTATCGCGATGGACAGGACATTCCTGTTGAAACACAAAGGGCTTCCGTGTATACCGGGTTACCGACGGAAGCGTCAGGACATGGAGAAAACAAGACGAAATAGCCTATCATATAATGAAGTGATGGCTTCTGTGTCAGAAACATAATCCCCTGAAAGCTCTCAGGGCATCGTTTCAGGTTCTATATGTCATATGGAAAAGCAGACAGACGGTGTTTAATATGTGGTTATGAAGGTGAGATGAAAACCTGGCTTGCCAATTATTCATTACCCCAATTTATAGCAGTAGTCCTGTTATTTACGTACATTGTACCGGGTCTTATCTTTATCGGATGGGGATGGAAAAAGTATAAATGCCCAAAATGCGGGGCCTTGGCCAAAAATGTCCCGATAGAACTTAAACCCGAAGCATGATGTCTCATATGTGCGTGGATGCAACGGTAAGAGCTGCATTTGATAAGGGTTACGATTGCATGGTTGCACACGATGCGTGCGCTGCAAAAAGTATTATCTTTGGAGAGGTTGAGGCGCCAAGCGATCATGTTCATGCGGCATTCATGGGGGCTCTTGGTGCAGTTTACGCAAAGGTTCTCAGTTGCAATCTCTCAGGTTACAATACGCGCCCACGACAAAGTGCATGGATACGGAGGGGCTGAGGTTAAAGTGAGACTGCACAGGGAATAAAGGAGGACATCAGAATCCAGTTTTTTTGTCCCGCCTGTTTTTCCCTGCATCTTGTTCTAACACAATATTGATATGTTACAATGATTAGTCCGGCGTTACATATTTTTGAGCCGAAGTGGTGGAATTGGCAGACACGCAAGATTCAGGATCTTGTGGGGGCAACTCCGTGGGGGTTCGAATCCCCCCTTCGGCACCATACTGATTCATGCTCTCTCAAATCTGTCACCCTGAACTCGTTTCAGTGTCTCATGTCGTGCTGAACCTGGTTCAGCATGACAATGAACGGATAACTAATAAACCTCCCTGCTGTCCCGATATTTCGGGAAGGGGTATTGAAAACTCAATCAATGTCAGAACTAACCCACACGGATAAAAAGGGCAGGGCAAGGATGGTTGATGTCTCAGGGAAACCCGGCACACTGCGCGAGGCCGTGGCCACCGCCACGGTGAACATGAAACCCGGGACCCTTGCCCTCATCAAGGAAAACAGGGTTGCCAAGGGTGATGTCCTCCAGGTTGCCCGTATAGCCGGGATAATGGCTGCCAAGAAGACCCCGGAATTGATCCCTCTCTGTCACCCCCTGAATATAAGCTCCGTCTCGGTTGATTTCTCGATCGATGATGAGAAAAACTCGGTAGTCATAACCTCAACGGCAAGGGTCACAGGACAGACCGGCGTTGAGATGGAGGCGCTTACTGCCGCATCCGTTGCAGCCCTTACCATCTACGATATGTGCAAGGCCGTTGACCGGGAGATGGTAATAAGCGATACCATGCTCCTAAAAAAGAGGGGCGGCAAAAGCGGGCAGTTCTCGAGGAAGAGGTGACGGAGTTCATCGACATAGTTCTCTCCTGCAGGACCGCCCCCGTCATGAAAGAACGGAACCGGGCATTAGCAACATGCAGGTACTGCAAACCTCAAATAAGCGACTATCTGATTTACAACGGGGACATGTTGATCAGTCTTCATTTCCAAGGAGGGCATCCACAAACTCCCGGGGGATAAAATCCCTCAGATCCTCCACACCCTCGCCTACACCGATCAGTCTCACCGGTATATTCAGTTCCTTCTTAATCGCAAATACAATTCCCCCCCTTGAAGTCCCATCAAGCTTTGTAAGGGCAATCCCGGTAATACCGATTGCATCATTGAAGACCTTGGCCTGCCTCAAGGCGTTCTGTCCTGTTGTTGCATCAACAACGAGCAGTGTTTCATGAGGCGCCCCCGGCATGGACTTGTGAATAACCCGTTTTATCTTTTTCAATTCCTCCATCAGGGGAGACTTTGTATGGAGACGCCCGGCAGTATCAACGATTACCGCATCCACACCCCGGGCCTTTGCTGCCTCAACCGCATCAAAGGCAACAGCAGCCGGATCTGAACCACTCTGGTGCCTCACAAGCTGGGCGCCTGATCTCTCAGCCCATATCTCAAGCTGTTCAATTGCAGCAGCCCTGAAGGTATCCGATGCGGCGATTATAACCCCGTGCCCTTCAGAAGTCAGTCTGCTTGCAAGCTTGCCGATTGTTGTGGTCTTACCCACACCATTTACGCCTACCGTCAGGACCACGAACGGTCGCTCCTGGTAGAGGACAAAGGGCTGTGGAAGGCCCAGGATTTTCAACATCTCCTCCCTTAAAAACCCCTTCAACCCTGCATAATCCTTTATCGCACCCTTCCTGACCTGACTTCTCAGGTCTTCAATAATCGCAACCGTTGCCTCCATGCCGATATCAGAGGTTATAAGAATCTCTTCAAATTCATCAACCGTTGTATCATCTATCTTCCTACCCCTGAAAACATCCTCAACCCGTCCAATAAAACCCTGCCGCGTCTTGGTGAGCCCATCTTTCAACCGGTCAAAAAAACCCATTGTTTCTGCCTAACCTCCTTGGAAAATCTGATTTACAATGCCTGCAAGCCGGTCTTTCAAAAATACCTCAATGCATCCTTCAACTCCTTCAGGGGAATCACATACTCTTTACTCCTCAGTTCCCCTTTCAGCGGCACGGGGAAACAGCTCCCCACGCCTGTTTCAAGACTATCGATGGGGTAGCTCACATTACAAAAACTGCATTGGAGGTAAAACCCGTTAACACGGTACCCCATCTTGCGGGGATAACACTTCATACATGCATCGAGATATGCCTTAACCAAATCCCCGAGCCTCAGGACAAAAAAACTCACCCTGCCATCCTTGAAAGAAACAGTATAAAACTCCGGCCTGGCATCCTTAAGGCCCAAGGCATCAACCACTACCATGGCACCTTTTAACTTCGGTGCATTATAGACAGGCCTGGAACTGCAGGAAGAGATTGAGACGGAGAATAACAACAACAGAAAAGCGACGAAAACCCTGTTCATCCTGTCTTCACGGGATAACTTTATTGAGCTGATACTCCACTATCCCCGTTGCCCCGGCCTTTTTCAGTTTTGGTATAAGATCCCTTACCAGCCTTTCCTCTATTACCACATCGATAGCATACCACTGCACATCCGAGAGGTTTGAAATAGTAGGTGAATGCATGGCTGGTAGCAATGAAAGGATACGTTTAAGCTGTCCCTCCGACACGTTCATCTTAAGACCAACCCTCTCCTCCGCCGCAAGTGCACCTCTTATCAGCATCACGACATTTTCCATCTTCCTGCGTTTCCAGATGTCTTTCCATACCTTCTTATTAACAATGAACCTTGTTGTAGACTCAAGAATAGTCTCAACAATGCGGAGGTTATTAGCCCTAAGAGAAGTGCCTGTCTCGGTAAGCTCAACAATTGCATCGGCAAGATAGGGTGGTTTCACCTCTGTGGCACCCCAGGAAAAATCAATCTGCGCCTTTATTCCCTTCGCCTTGAGATAGCGTTTTGTATAGCCCACCAGCTCTGTAGCAATCCTTTTACCATTGAGGCCCTTCAGGGACTTTATCTTTGAATCATTGGGAACGGCAACCACCCATCTGACGGGTTTCAGCCCCTCTTTTGCATAGTTAAGCTCGGCAAGCTCCATAACATCGGCATTCTGCTCAAGCACCCAGTCATACCCCGTCAGGCCGCAATCGAGGATTCCGGACTCCACGTACCGGGCCATCTCCTGAGCCCTTATCAACATCGGCTGGATCTCGCCATCATCAATAGAAGGATAATATGAACGGTGGGAAACGCGTATCTGATATCCCGCCTTTCTGAAAAGCTTGAGGGTGGATTCCTGAAGACTTCCCTTTGGAAGGCCGAGTTTCAGAACCTTTTTTGCTTTCATCAAAACGCTCCTTTGCTTTAAAAATAATTTTCAAGTCAAGCATCCCGTCTCCGTTCACGGAGAATCCGGAACCCTGTTAATGGGTCTTTATTATATCAAATTGGCGGCTAAGGCTGCTGTGTGTCATGAACCCGGGGGAACAGCGGTAAAAAAAACTTGCAGGGGCACGGCGGTTAAAGGGCTACTTCCTGCTGATGGTTAACCTCTGTGCAGACTTTGCCTCGATCAGTTCCCTTGCATCACCATAGAGCCTGCCTATCAAGTTAACCTCACTTGCAGGGACCGGATCAGGACCATCACTCATTGGTGTAGGACCAAAAAAAATGGCGATTGCCTGACCGGCCGGCCAGTAACCGATATCACCAACATGCACATCCGTCGTTGCCGTTTCATCAAGAGGAAGATCCAGGGGAACCCGGAAATAAAACTCATCACCCCAGATATTAAACCCCGTATCGATGGGAAGGATTCCGGCAACCGCCCTTCCTGAAGGGGTATCAAAAAGCTCCCCATCGAGACTGACAGAGGATGATTTTATAACGATAGGGGTCCCCATCCTAAAAGAGGAGTTCGTCAATCTGCCTCCTGATTTCAGGACTCATCCAGTCCGTCTTACCAAGAAACTTCTTTACAATCGTACCCTTCCTGTCTATCAGAAAGCTCGTAGGCAGGGAAAAGACCTTGTATTTCCGCCATACCTTTAATTCACTATCGTGCAGGACCGTAATTGTAAGGGGGTGCTTCGCCAGAAACGCCCTTACATCTGCAAGTTTTCTGTCCGTTGAGACCGCCACTACAGCAACTTTTTTACCTCTATATAACCCCTGCAGCTTCTGAAGTTCGGGGATCTCTTTCCTGCAGGGTGGACACCAGGAAGCCCAGAAGTTCAGTATCAGGACTTTGCCTTTAAAATCAAACAGGCTGTGCTCTTTCCCATCCAGGCTCCTGAGTGTGAAACCCGGCGCTCTTTCATCAACAAGGCTTTCTATCGCCCAGGGAGATGGAAGGACTTCAACGGTGATAAAAAACATGAAACACGCTACTATGAATTTTCCGCCATTGCTTAAATTCCTCATAATCCCCCGGGGGTGACCTTCCCTGAATTCAGCAGCTCAGAAAAATTATTACTTCGGCAAATAAATATAGAAACGCAGCCCCTTGATAATTTACATTAATCCTGATTGGTGCCGGAGGCGGGATTTGAACCCGCACGGGGTTGCCCCCAGCGGATTTTGAGTCCGCCGCGTCTGCCATTCCACCACTCCGGCAAATGTTGTAAACCGTGACCGGTTATTCGTTAATACTCTTGTAACGCAATTAGGAGGTCCTCATCCCCATGCTGCCAACCATCCTGATAAAGTTTTCAACGGAACGGTCATAGCTCCTTTCATAATCCTCATGAAACACGCATGCCGGCAGTTCGCCAAGCCTCCTGTGATAATGAAGGCATTCACAACACTTACCCCTTCTTGAGCAGGACGTGTAGGAGCAGTTGCACTTCTGTAGATTAACCTTGCTGATACATTCCATGGCAACTCCGGTCAAGTTTTTCAATATTATACAAAAAAGCCCCCGTCTATGGGGAAAGTATCCCCTTCTTAAATAGTGTCTGTGTATAAACTACAGTTATTTGTCATTCCCGCAAGCGAAGCGAGTCGGGAATCCAGTAGAAAACATGTAACTATCTGAAAGAACCGGATGCCCGTTTTCACGGGAATAACAGAAAAGGGATTTTTTAAGACTTTTTACAAAAACACCACCTATTCGTTTTTTCAAAATCTGCTCTCCATATTTAAATGCCGGTTTAATATAATCAGGCCTGTCCAACATAAGTTTTATGATGGAACAAACATGTCCAAAAAACTTTAAACTTCAAAAGGTTTTAACTAAGAAAAAGGTCATTTCAGATTATCTTGGACAGTAAGTGTATTATAATAATATATGCGTGTAAGAGAACATAAGCTCCTGACCCTTGATGAGCTGACCGACAAGATTGCCTCATATGCCCCGGGCACAGACACCGCTCTCCTCAGAAAGGCATACTTCTTCTCCCACGAGGCCCACTGCAGCCAGAAAAGGAAAGAGGGAACACCCTATATCGACCATCCCCTCTCGGTGGCCTCCATCCTCTCCGACATGCATATGGACACAACCAGCATTATTGCCGGGCTTCTACACGACACCGTTGAGGACACCGGGACAAACCCCAGGGATATAAGGGACATCTTCGGCGAAGACGTAGCCTTCCTGGTGGAGGCGCTCACAAAGCTTTCAAAGATGCAGTTCAAAACACAACTTGAGGCCCAGGCTGAAAACTTCAGAAAGATGTTCCTTGCGATGGCCGAGGACATCAGGGTTATACTGATAAAGTTTGCCGACAGGCTCCATAACATGAGGACACTGGGGTATCTCCCCCCCTCAAAGCAGAAAAGAATAGCACAGGAAACCCTGGACATATATGCCCCCCTCGCCAACAGACTCGGGATCGGCTGGATGAAGGTTGAGTTTGAGAACCTCAGTTTCAAGTACCTATATCCGGACATCTATAAGAACCTCCTCAAGAAGGTGGCAAAACGGAGAGAGGAACAGGAGGTCTATATAAACGAGGTCTCTAAAAAAATCAGGAAAAAGCTTATCGAATATAACATACCCGGATTCCTGTCGGGACGGGTAAAACACCTATACGGCATATACAAAAAGATGATCACCCAGAAGATCCCCCTCGATCAGGTATACGACGTCCTTGGACTGAGGATTATCACCGACACAAAAGGTCACTGCTACGAGATACTTGGGATAATCCACTCCCTCTGGAAGCCTATTCCCGGAAGGTTCAAGGACTATATAGCCCTCCCGAAGTCCAATCTCTACCAGTCCCTGCACACATCCGTAATAGGACCACAGGGTGAGCGCGTGGAGTTCCAGATACGCACTCAGGAAATGCACCGGATAGCAGAGGAGGGCATTGCGGCCCACTGGATGTACAAGGAGGGTGGGAGGGTACTTGAGAAGGATGCAAAGTACATAAAGTGGCTGAGGGAACTTATACAGTCACAGCAGGACCTGAGAGATGCAAAGGAGTTTCTCGAGGTGGTCAAGGGGGAGGTTGTTCCTGATGTAGTCTATGTATTCACTCCCGGAGGGGAGATCAAGGAGCTCCCTGCGGGGTCCACCCCCATAGATTTTGCTTACAGCATACATACGGAGGTAGGACACAGGTGTGTAGGGGCAAAGGTGAACGGGAGGATTATTCCGTTGAGATACCACCTGCAGAGTGGCGATACCGTCGAGATCGTAACATCGCCCTCACATGGCCCAAGCAGGGACTGGCTTAATTTTGTCGTCACGCAGAGGGCAAAAAACAGGATCAAACAGTGGATTAAGTCCGAAGAGAGAAAACAGAGCCTTGAACTCGGACATCGTATCCTTGAAACAGAGTTGCGGAAAAAGGGACTGAGTCCCAAACTAATCAAGTCCCCGGAAATGGATGAGGTCGCAAAACTCTTCAGCATGAAGAGCAGCGAGGACCTTCTTGTATCCATAGGCTACGGCAAGGTTTCAGTCCATCAGGTAATCAACCGATTCCTTCCCGACAAGAAAGATAAAGATGAAGAAGAGATTGTCATAAAAAAACCCCGGAAGAAAAAGGACGACCAGAAGGGCATAAGCATCAAGGGGATCGACAACGTCCTTTACCATATAGCAAACTGCTGCCATCCCATACCCGGAGATCAGCTCGTCGGCTTTGTTACAAGGGGCAAGGGTGTTACAATCCACAGGGAGGACTGTCCGAATCTAAACAGGCTGGTAGTGGATGATGCGAGGCTGATCGATGTAACATGGATGACCACCGACAATTCAACTGCACCGGCAAAGCTCTATGTTGAGACCCTGGACAAGCCGGGAATCCTTGCGACCCTGAGTGCCCTTATATCTTCAATGAACGTAAACATAAGCCATCTCTCCGCCAATACAACAGACTATAAAAGGGCACACCTGACCATTATAGTCGAGGTCAGGGACCGTGAACAGCTCGCTGTTATAATGCAGAAAATAGCATCCACGGAAGGCGTTTTAAGAGTGAAAAGATAGTCAGGCCCTATCAAAGAGCCCCATGCTCAGGTAGCGTTCACCCCTGTCCGGCAGTATAACAACCACCTTTTTACCTTTGCCAAGCCTCCTTGCCACCTGCAACGCACCCCACAGCGCAGCGCCTGAAGAAACCCCGGCAAGTATCCCCTCCTTTAAAGAGAGCACCCTCGCAGTCGACTCTGCATCCTCATCCCTGACGGGGATCACCTCATCATAGATCTTCTGGTTAAGCACCCCGGCGTAGAATCCTGCACCTATCCCTGCAATCCTGTGGGGGCCCGGCTCACCACCTGAAAGGATGGCGGATGCGGCAGGTTCAATGGCAACGACACGGCAGTCCCGACGCTCAGCCTTGAATACCTCCCCTACGCCGGTTATCGTTCCACCCGTACCAACTCCTGCAACAAAGGCATCCGGCACGGAACCGAGGTCCCTTATTATCTCCGGAGCAGTGGTCTTTCTGTGAGCCTCGGGATTCGCAGGATTTTCAAACTGTTGCGGCATAAAGTAGTCCCTGTTTTTAAGGCATAGCTCCTCTGCCTTGTAGACAGCCCCCAGCATGCCCTTTGCACCCTCGGTGAGGATCAGTTCCGCTCCAAAGGCCCTGAGCAACTGCCTCCTCTCAACGCTCATCTTCTCGGACATTGTAAGGATGAGACGGTACCCCTTAACGGCAGCTACCATGGCAAGACCGATACCCGTATTCCCGCTTGTAGGCTCCACGATGGTAGCGCCGGGGCTTAATTTCCCCTCCCTCTCAGCCGCCTCTATCATGCTGAGCGCTATCCGGTCCTTTAGCGACCCTCCCGGGTTGAATCCCTCAATCTTTGCGTAGATTTCTGCGGAGTCCTCACCTGCAATCCGGTTGATCCTCACAAGGGGGGTGTTGCCGATTAAATCCAGAACGTCTCTCTTCGGGGCCATATTACCTCCTGTAAAGCTTCCCAGGATTATATCACTTCCCCTGCCCGGGAATAAAGCCCTTCGCTTCTCCTAAACGTGCCGGCGGGAAAAGCCGCACGCAGTGAAAACCCTATATTATTGCACATATTGTTGTGTCAACTCTCAATTGTCATTCCGGTTTGTCCGGAATCTAAGAGGAGTATGATTCCCGACGCAGCGGGAATGACAATTCAAACACCCCGACATTATTAAGGTTGATGCGACAGTAGTACCTAACAGCCATAAAATAGCTCAATTTGGGTTATAATACACTGCTATGCTTGAACCGGAAAAACAGCTCGAGATCATAAGCAGGGGTTCCGTTGAAATAATCATCGAGGATGAACTGATCGGGAAACTCCGGGAGAAGAGACCCCTGAGGATCAAGGCCGGATTTGATCCCACAGCACCTGATATACACATAGGTCACACGGTTCTCCTTGAGAAGATGCGGCAGTTCCAGGAACTGGGTCATGAGGTGATATTCCTGATAGGTGATTTTACCGGCATGGTCGGAGATCCCTCGGGCAAAAGCGAAACACGCAAACCACTGACAAGAGACGAAGTCCTCGAAAACGCAAAAAGCTACCGCGAACAGATATACAAGATCCTTGACCCTGAGAGGACGAGGGTCGAGTTCAACTCACGCTGGATGTCCGTGATGACGGCTGAAGAACTGATCCGGCTGACCGGCCGGTATACCGTGGCAAGGATGCTTGAAAGGGAGGATTTCAAGCAGAGATGGCAGTCTCAGAACCCCATCAGTATCCATGAGTTCCTTTATCCCCTTATTCAGGGCTATGATTCCGTAGTGCTCGAGGCCGATGTTGAACTGGGAGGAACCGACCAGAAGTTCAACCTGCTTGTAGGAAGGGAACTACAGAAACAACAGGGCCAGCCCCCTCAGTGTCTCGTCCTGATGCCCCTCCTGGAGGGGACGGACGGGGTAAAGAAGATGAGCAAGAGCCTCGGGAACTACATCGGGATCACGGAACCCCCCGGCGAGATGTATGGAAAGCTTATGTCGATAACGGATGAACTTATGCTCAGATATTATGAACTCCTCAGTCATATCAGCCTGGGTGACCTTGAAAAGCTGAAAAAGGGCATAAGAGCCGGGGAGGTTCATCCTAAAGAGGCCAAGGAGGCCTTGGCCCTTGAGATTGTCGAACGTTACTGGGGGAGAGACGCTGCCGTCGAGGCAAGGGATGAATTCAAGAAGATCTTTAAAGAAAAAGGGCTTCCCGAGGATATACCGTCAGTGGAGTTGTCGTTATCTGAAAAGGACGCTTCAGAAACACCGGACGACGGACCTGTATGGCTGCCCCGGATACTCAGAGACCACGGTCTGACAAGGAGCACAAGTGAGGCAATCAGACTGATAAAACAGGGCGGCGTTAAGGTTAACGATGAGAAGGTGAACGATACAGGGACATCGCTTTCCCCCGGTGAATATATCATCAGGGTCGGCAAGAGAAGGTTCCTGAAGGCGCTCATAAAACCTTAGAGTGTTTAACCGGTTCGATGATCTATCCATATGAAACAATACTGAGGCTTATTATCGGCGCCACCCTCGGCGGTATAATCGGCTTTGAACGTCAGAGCCACGGAAGGCCTGCGGGGTTCAGGACCCATCTCCTCGTGAGCCTTGCATCGGTATTGATAATGATTGTCTCCCTCGACTTCTATGAGGCAGCCTCTGTTAATCCCGATCTCATCAGGATAGACCCTGCCAGGATCGCTGCAGGAGCAATAACCGGTATAGGGTTCCTCGGTGCAGGCGTAATCATAAAATCGGGGCTTACTATACAGGGGCTCACAACAGCGGCCTGCCTCTGGGTGGTATCCGCAATCGGCCTTGCGGTGGGAAGCGGGCTTTATATTCCGGCAACCGTGACCTTTATTATCACCTTTATAGCGCTATGGGTGCTGCGAAATGTTGAGGCCAAGCTTCCCAGACTCCGTTATAAAAACCTCACTATCATTACCGGGTCCGCTGCGGCTGATCAGGAGATTCTTGAACTCATTGACCTGCAGGGGGCTGAGATAAGCAGCTTGGACCACGACGTGGACAAAACAAAAAACGAAAAAACCCTGCATATCACGCTCACTTATAAAAACGCGGATGTACTTAAAAATATTATGGCAGGCCTCTCCGAAGACCCCGCCGTGAGGAGATATACCCTCCGTGGTTAGAGTCAGTGATATAACGACTGTAAGGGACGCCCTCTGGAGCGAGATAGAGTATGTCCTCCTCGACATGGACGGCACCCTGCTTGACAAGTACTTTGATGACTACTTCTGGGAACACCTCGTCCCCGAAAGATATGCGGAAATGCACGGGATCACCTTCGGAAGGGCAAAAGAGGAGCTTACAGGAAAATACAAAAGGCATGAAGGCACACTAAACTGGACCGACATAGATTTCTGGTCCGAAGAACTCGGCATAGACATCCCCGCCCTTAAGGAGCAGATAAGACACCTCATAGAGGTTCACCCCCATGTGGAGGATTTCCTTTCCGCACTTAAGGCCCACGGGAAAAAGGTCTTCCTCGTGACGAATGCCCATTACAAAACCCTTACAATAAAGCTGAGAAAGACAGAAATAGGGGAATACTTCAACAGGGTCATAACCTCCTTTGATATGGGGGCTCCAAAGGAAGAAATACTGTTCTGGGAGAGGGCGGAGAAAACCCTGCGTTTCAAGAAGGAAGATACCCTCTTCATAGACGACACCGAGGAGATTCTTTTAACGGCTCAGGAGTACGGGATCAGGTTCACAATACTGAAGAAGGGGGCAAACTCAAAAGCGCCGGGAGAGGGGAAGAGGTCATGCATCTTCCATTCAATAAGTGATTACAGGGAACTCCTGCCGTAATCCATAACAGCGTTGCCTGTTCCCGGATTTGATCCTTTGACGGCCTTCTCTTATAATATAACGGAGGGAGATGCTTGAGATAATAAAACATATACGATGGCAGGATATCCTGGACATCCTCATTGTGGCCGTCGTTCTTTATCGCATCCTCCTTCTCATCAAGGGGACACGTGCGGTTCAGATGCTTATAGGCCTCGGGGTCCTGCTTGTTGCACTCTTCCTCTCCGATTACCTCAAGCTCCATACCATGTACTGGATCATTCAGAGTTTCTGGGCCCAGGTTGTCCTTGCCCTGATTATACTCTTTCAGCCCGAGATCAGGAAGGCCCTCGCCCACATGGGTGAAACATCCTTCTTCCCTGCAATTACTTCTGCATCTGAATTCAAATCCATCGATGAAATTGTAAGGGCCGCCGTATCGCTTGCCAACAGAAGGATAGGCGCGCTGATTGTCCTTGAGCGAGAGATATCCTTAAAGGATTTTGTCGAGATAGGCACACCTCTTGACGCAAAGGTATCAAGGGAGATACTGCTGAGCATCTTTCATCCGACCTCCCCCATTCACGACGGTGCCGTGATTATCAGGGGAGACCGTATAGTTGCTGCCGGGTGTTTTCTTCCCATAACCTTCAGACGGGACCTCGACCGCTCTCTGGGGACAAGGCACCGAGCAGCCCTGGGAATAACCGAAGAAACAGACTCCCTGGTAATCATCGTATCCGAAGAGACGGGGATGATATCCCTTGCCAGAGACGGCAGGATCGAAACGCCCATGGACATGGGCTCCTTAAGAGGCGTATTGACGGACATTTTCACGGAGACAAAGAGATAAAATGAAAAATCTGATTTTCAACAACACGGGGCTTAAGCTGCTCTCCCTGGGATTTGCCATACTGTTATGGTTTATAATCTCGGCCAGGGGAACCTCTGAAATCACTCTGGAGGTTCCAATCGAGTATATAAACATCCCAAAGGGCCTCGAGATCCTGAGAAAGGACAGGGACAGGGTCAATGTCAGCATATTCGGGAGCGAGCGTATTCTCAGGGCGGTAAAGCCGGATGACCTGAGGGTCTTCATAGACCTTAAGGGGTCCCCCTCAGGCACCAGGGTTTACAGCATCATCAGAAGAAATATCAAGGTACCGGCAGCGGTAACGGTCTCGAATGTCTCGCCCTCCTCAGTGAAGATCACACTTGACAGGACAATTGAAAGGGAGGTCCCTGTAAAGGTGGTTCTTGACAGGATTCCGAGAGACTACAAACTCATAATAAAACCCGACCGCGTCAGGATTGAAGGACCCGAGAGCATTGTAAGGACCGTTCACATCCTGAAGACCGAACCCCTGAAACTCAGGGACCTTAAAAACGGCAACAAAAGGGACGCTACCATTATTACCAATCTCGACAAGGTCAGGTTATCCGTTGATATGGTAGAGGTCTCCTTGGAGAAAAAAGAAAAACAGGGGGGGGACAAATGAAGTTATTCGGCACCGATGGAATCCGGGGGAGGGTAAACAAAAAACCTATAACACCCGAAAGTGTTCTGAGGATAGGAATGGCGGCGGCAAAAATCCTGAAGAAAAGCCACGGCAAGAATATGGTTCTCATTGGAAAGGACACAAGGCTATCGGGCTACATGATCGAAAGCGCCCTGACCTCCGGCATCTGTTCCATGGGGATGAACGTCCTCCTCGTGGGACCCATCCCGACACCGGGGGTTGCCTATCTAACGAGGGCAATGAGGCTCGATGCCGGCACAGTAATATCCGCATCACACAACCCCTTCGAAGACAACGGGATAAAGTTCTTCGGTGCAGATGGATTCAAGCTCTCCGATCCCCTTGAAGAGGAAATTGAATGCCTTGCGGCCTCGGACGTCTTCCCGGAGAGAAGACCCTCGGGGGAGCATATAGGCAAGGCCTTCAGGCTCGATGATGCCGTGGGAAGGTATATAGAGTTTGTAAAATCCACAATACCCCGTGGCGCCGACCTCGAAGGCCTGAGGGTTGTAGTGGACTGCGCAAACGGTTCGGCCTACAAGGTTACCCCGGCATTACTTGAAGAACTCGGCGCTGAAGTGATCACCATAAACAACAGCCCCGACGGCACAAACATCAACCACTGCTGCGGCTCAACCGACCTCAGTATGCTGAAGGAGGCGGTGTTAAAAAACTCCGCCGATGCCGGTCTTGCGCATGACGGTGACGCCGACAGGACGCTCTTTGTGGATGAACAGGGTGTAGAGGTGGACGGTGACAGGGTAATGGCCCTGTGGGGAGTCGAGATGAAAAAAGAGAACGGCCTCAACAAAGACACCATTGTGACCACAGTTATGAGCAACCTCGGCATCGAGCATTACTTGCAACGTAAAGGGATCAAGATCTTAAGGACAAAGGTCGGCGACAGATACGTGGTGGAAAAGATGATTGAAGGGGGTTACAACCTCGGAGGTGAACAGTCAGGGCATATCATCTTTCTTGATTTCAACACTACCGGCGATGGTCCCGTAACGGCCCTACAGGTACTCTATTTACTCAAGAGGAAGGGACTTCCTCTTTCAGAGCTGGTATCCGATATCTTCCTCTATCCGCAGGTCCTGAAAAATGTTAAGGTCAACAGGAAGGATATAATAAACAGCCCCCCCATTAAGGACGCCGTAAGAAAGGCCGAGCTGCAACTCAACGGCAGGGGAAGGGTGCTTGTCAGGCCTTCGGGAACAGAGCCGAAGATCCGTGTAATGGTTGAGGGGAGCGACAGGGAACTGATCCGGCGAGTGGCACAGAGGATTGCCAAGGCTATCCGGCAAACGGAAAGATAGCGCTTCAGCCCAACCGGAAATGTCCCCCCTCCAGATATACATATACCTGTCCCTTATACTGGGCATATGCGCATACACCACTTCCGGCTTCTTCCCGGTCTTAACCGCCTTTGCCTCCATATGCATCCTGCTGTACTTCTTAAAGAAAACAGGAAAACATGCAGTCGTCCTGATGCTTCTGTTTATCTTCGGATTCTATTACGGCGCCCTGAAACACGATCCCTCACCCAATCTTCAGGAGACCACACCGCCCAGGGAAACACTCTTCTCAGGTACCATCGCTGGGATGCCGATTGAAACCGAATACGGATATCTTGAACCCTTCAGTCTCTCAAACCCTCCGCTGAAGGGAGATGTATTCATTAATTTTCCCAAACCCCTTGAGCCGGGAACCTTCATTGAAGGAAACGCCAGGGTTACCCTTAAAGCAGGACACCTCAATCCCGGAATGTATTCCGGAAACGCTTCGCTTTTTTTAAAACCCCTGGGGGCAGTCACTCTCTCCAGGGACAACTCCCCGAGGTTCATTCCCGACCGACTGAGGTGGATGCTCTACAGCCGCTTCAACGAGGCCTTCTCCGGGGAAACGGCCGGGTTTCTCTCCGCCCTGATAATCGGACACCACCGATACAGCGACAGGCTCTACAGGGACTATGCACGCGTCGGGCTTGCCCATCTCATGAGCATATCGGGCACCCACTTCGGCCTCTTCACCATACTTGTTTTCTCTTTTATACGATTCTCCGCAAGGGCACTTCCATATCGATGGCTGATCAGGCTGACAGGCCGTATAAGCATAGACGAACTCGCCACCCTCCTCACCTTACCGTTAATTGTCTTCTATCTCCTCCTCTCAGGGGCGAGGATCCCCGCCCTGCGTTCATTTATCATGATAAACATATTCCTCCTCGGTCTCCTCATCGGCCGGAAGGGACAATGGCTCTACAGCCTCCTCTTTGCCTTAACGGTTATACTGCTCATGGATCCCTCCTCCGCCTTTACCCCATCCTTTCAACTCTCCTTTGCCGCAGTGCTCTCAATAGGGTTGACCCTTGAGTTTGCTGAAAACAGGCTCCCACTTAACCGGATAGGCCCCTTTACCGGGACACTTCTCAAGATACTACTCGTAACCATCGGCGCATCGGCAGGGACAATGCCCCTCGTCCTTTACTACTTCCATCGCCTCCCCGCACTCGGTATCGCTACAAACATGGTTTTCACCCCCCTTATCTGTTTCTTGATTCTGCCGGCAGGGATCATTGGAAGCCTCTGTTATCTCTTAACGGGGGTATTCCCCCTTGGGGGCCTCTTTGCCCTACTTATCTCAAAGATCAACCAGGGGGTCTCTTTCCTCTCCAGCCTTAAAATGATCTCTTTTACCCTTCCGGGCTTTTCCGCCGGTGTTCTCATTCTCATCTATGCAACCGCAGGCTGCATGATAATGCGAAAGCGGAAGGCCTCGCTGATCTGCTTCAGTGTGCTGGCATTTACCGTCATATACACCCTCCCGTCATACCTTGCACCCGGACCGAGGATCGTATTTCTTGATGTGGGTCAGGGGGATGCAGCCGTTGTTGAGACATCCGACGGGAAGACGGTGGTCATAGACACGGGACACACGGGCAGGGAGGTAATCGGTTACCTCAGATACAGGGGCATCGGCAAGATAGACGCACTTGTGCTGAGCCATGCAGGCAGGGACCATGCAGGGGGGCTGTGGAATATCCTGGACGAATTCAGGGTCGGTGAGATATGGGACAACGGTCTTCTCACCTATCAGCCCGCTATAGAAAACACCGTGGTCCACAGGCAGCTAAAGGCAGGGGACATCCTCAAGACAGGCAGTGCAGGGTTTCTTGTTCTCCATCCCCGCAAGGGCTACTACAACACCTTCGGCGACGATGAGAACAACCAGTCCCTCGTACTGAGATACACGGACAGGGACATAAGCATACTTTTTACGGGAGACATTGAGGCCGACGGGGAACTCTCACTCCTGCGACTCCCGAAATACCTCGGGAGCAGGGTCCTCAAGGTCTCTCATCACGGGAGCTATACATCGAGCAAACGGGTGTTCCTGGCCTCCGTCAATCCCGGGTATGCAATAATAAGTGCAGGGAGGTTTAACCCCTACGGCCATCCCCACCGGGGCACCCTCCGGAACCTCAAAGGCATACAACTGCATCGCACGGACCGGGAGGGGGCAATAGAGGTATCATCACACGACTCCGGAGAGATATCGATCAGCAGTTATGCCGATCACAAACTGAAAGAAACAGCGGGTCTGAATCTCATGGCGGAACTGGAAAACATCAAAAGGCTATTCCTTCTCTGGTAGGAAAGTAAGTCTCCGTCACAAGCCATTTAAGTCTCTCCTTCTCAAGGCTCATAAACACCGATTCGTACACATCCTCACTCCCCAGCAAAAAGACCTCTCCCGCCGTCTCCAGGGCCTTGACTTTTATGAGGAATCTGGCCTCAGCCTTTTTATCATTAACCTCCACCCTGAGGTTATCCAGTTCAATCTCAAAGGATTCGGTCCTCTGAAAAAGGGATTTCAGGTTTTCTTTTATATAAAGGTATGTAAAACCATACCTGTCCCTGTAGTTATATGAAACGTGTGCCATGACCCTCTCCAGGTCCTTCCGAACAATCGCATCCCTGCCGTCATAGATGATTTCCCTTATCCTCTTTGTATCGGAAGGCAGGAACAGGTAGACCAAGAGCAGGGATGCAAGAATCGGCACCGTAATGATTATTGCCTTTTTAGTCATTGTAGAAAACCATGCATTACAACAGAAAAAAAGGGCAGGTCATCAAAACCCGCCCTTTGCCGTTCTTGTTCATCCCCTCAGATCAAACCACGGGGAGTCTTGAAAGGGCCTCCCTGATCTTCTCGTCAGGATATTCATAATCAATGAGTTTACCGTCAAGATAGTCTGCATAGGCCTGCAGATCGAGATAGCCGTGCCCGCTCAGGTTAAAGAGGATGGTCTTCTCCTTCCCTTCTTCCTTGCACAGAAGGGCCTCATCTATGACACATCTGATGGCATGGGCGGTTTCCGGGGCAGGTATGATGCCCTCCACACCGGCAAACATAAGTGCAGCCTTAAAGACCGGGGTCTGCGGGTATGCCCTTGCCTCGATCAGGCCATCGTGGTAGAGCTGGCACACCAGGGGTGCATCTGCATGGTACCTCAGCCCGCCCGCATGAATCCCGGGAGGAATGAAGTCATGACCGAGGGTATACATCATCAGCAGCGGTGTAAGCCCTGCGGTGTCTCCAAAGTCATACCTGAATTCACCCTTAGTGAGGGTGGGACATGACGACGGCTCCACTGCGATGACCCTCAAATCCTTACCGTTTATCTTATCCCGGAGAAAGGGGAAACTCACACCGGCGAGGTTACTCCCGCCACCACAGCATCCAACAATCAGATCAGGATAATCCCCCACCATTTCCATCTGTTTTTTGGCCTCCAGTCCTATCACGGTCTGATGATGCATAACATGGTTGAGCACCGAACCAAGGGCATAGTTCGTATCATCGTGGCTTGCTGCATCCTCTACCGCTTCAGATATCGCAATACCGAGGCTTCCGGGGCTATCGGGATCCGCTTCAAGGATTTTTTTCCCTGACTGTGTAATATCCGAGGGGCTTGCATAGACGGATGCCCCCCACGTCTCCATTGCAATGCGCCTGTATGGCTTCTGGTTATAACTCACCCTTACCATATAAACAGTTACGTCAATACCGAAGAGGCTTCCGGACAGAGCCATGGCCGACCCCCACTGTCCCGCCCCTGTTTCTGTTGCAATTCTCTTGATCCCAGCCTGTTTATTATAGTAAGCCTGGGGGGTCGAGGTATTAGGTTTATGGCTTCCTGCGGGACTTACTCCCTCGTACTTGTAATATATCTTTGCGGGGGTACCGAGTGCGGCCTCAAGACGGTGTGCCCTGTACAAGGGACTTGGCCGCCAGAGGCTGTAAATCTCCAGGACCTCTTCCGGTATGTCGATCCAGCGCTCAGTACTGACCTCCTGTTCAATGAGTGCCATCGGGAATATAGCAGAGAGGTCATCAGGACCCACCGGCTGTTTTGTTCCGGGATGAAGCGGGGGTTCCGGGGGATTGGGCATGTCTGCCATGATGTTATACCACTGTCTGGGGATCTCCTTGTCCGGCAGCATAATCTTTGTCTCTTTCATAGTTCCTCCCGAAGTTTTTTTAATTGCTACTCATTATACCAGATTCCTCTAAAAAGCTCGTTAATCCTGCTACCGACATCCCGGGACTTCATCAGGGAGGTCCCGATAAGAAGGGCATCGACACCCTTTCCGTCAAGCATCTCCACATCATCCCTTGTCTCTATCCCACTCTCACTCACTATCACCCTGCCGTCAGGTATATCCTTCATTATATCAACCGTTCTCCTCAGGTCAATATCAAGGGTCTCAAGGTCACGGTTATTGATACCGATAATGGGGAGGTCAAGAAGCAGCGCCGTATCAACCTCCTTATAATTGTGCACCTCGAACAGGACGGAAAGGCCAAGCTCTGAGGCAAGACCGTAAAGTTCCCCTGCCTGGGAGCTGCTGAGGATGGAGGCGATAAGCAGTATTGCATCCGCCCCGTAAGCCCTTGCCTCAAAGACCTGATACTCATCAAAGATAAAGTCCTTCCGGAGCACCGGGAGGTCCGTCACCCCTTTTATCCTGAGAATGTAGCTTATATCACCCTGAAAATAGTCCTCCTCCGTCAAAACGGATATCGCCGATGCACCCTTTTCAGTATAAACCCCGGATATGCCCTCGATATCAAAGTCCCGCCTTATCAGCCCCCTTGAGGGCGATGCCTTCTTTAACTCGGCGATCAGCTTTATCCTCCCCCCTTGGGTACGGGTTACGGCTCCCCTGAAATCACGGGCAGGTTCGGCGTCCCTGAGCCGTGCCTTTATCTCCTCAAACGGGACGGATACCTTTGTATCCCTTAGACGGCCTTTCCGTCTCTCCACTATCTCCTGAAGCACGCCCATGCACGTAATTATACCATAGCCGTGCACGTACGAGGTACCCGGCTATGCTTCAATTATCCCTCCCCCTATCACCAGATCTCCGTCATAAAAGACCACTGACTGGCCCGGTGCAGGTGCCCACTGTGGTTCGTCAAAGACAACCCTCACTCTCCCGGCGTCTTCCTCAGGATAGAGGGATGCCGGCTCATCCCTCATCATGGACCTTATCCTTGCGGTAACCCGCTCCACGGGTCCGGTTATCCAGTTCAGGTCTCCCACAACCACCTCCTGCCCGAAGGCCGTTTCTCGGGGTCCCACATGGACCTCGTTCCTCTCTGCATCGATCCTTCTCACATAGAGGGGTTCTCCATGGGCTATGTTCAACCCCCTCCTCTGTCCCATTGTATAGTTATATATCCCGCGGTGTGTACCAAGCACCTCCCCCCCCGGCCCGATGATCGGGCCCGGCCTGGAGGCCTCCGGCATCAGGTCCCTGATAAAGCATGAGTAATCCTTCTCAATAAAGCATATCTCAACGCTTTCCGGCCTCTTCACCGCGGGAAGGTCTAAATCCCTTGCAATCTCCCGCACCCTGTCTTTCCTGTATGTGCCAAGGGGAAAAATGAGCCTTTTCAGTGTTTCCTCCTTAAGGACATAGAGGAAATAGGACTGGTCTTTTGAAGGGTCCACTCCCTTCATGAGGACATACCCGCCCCCTCTTCTCTGAATCCGGGAATAATGGCCGGTGGCAATGAATTCCGCCCCGCTCTTTTCCGCCTCCCTCAGGAGACAGGGGAACTTGATATGGATATTGCAGAGGATACACGGGTTTGGTGTCAGGCCGCGGAGATAGGCATCAACAAAGGGATCTATCACCTTTTCCATGAAGTCGTCACGGACATCAACAGCCCGGTGCCTGACCCCGAGAAGTTCGGCAGTCTCTTTTGCCCCTTCAATGGCATCGAGAGAGCAGCATGTACGCGGATTGAGCCTTGCCCTTGCCTCCCATAGAATGAAGCTCACCCCCTCTACTTCATAACCCTCTTCTTTCAGGAGACAGGCCGTTACAGAGGAGTCAACCCCCCCACTCATACCTACTATGACTTTCTTCATCAGCCATCAACAGGGACATCCAGCTTAATGTATAACTCCCTGAGTTGCCTGCCGTCCACAGAGGAAGGGGCGCCGCTTAAAAGACACACCGCCTTCTGAGTCTTTGGAAACGCTATCACCTCCCTTATTGAGTCAGCACCCGTCATGATCATTAGCAGCCTGTCCAGCCCGAGGGCTATGCCGCCGTGAGGAGGGGCGCCGAAGCGTAAGGCATCGAGAAGGAATCCGAACTTCTGCTGAGCCTCCTCTTCAGAGAGCCTTAGGAGTTCAAACATCCTCCTCTGCAGATCCGCTCTGTGAATACGGATGCTCCCCCCTCCGATCTCGTAGCCGTTAAGAACGATATCATAGGCCTTGGCCTTAAGGGATGAAAGCCCTGCACTGTCGTTTATTTTCTCATTAAGCATCATCCTCTCTACATCCTCATCGGAGGGTGATGTAAAGGGATGGTGCATCGCCTGAAACCGCTCTCCGTCATCATCCCATTCAAGAAGGGGATAATCCACTACCCAACAGAACCTGTAACCGTCTCCTATCAGGTCCTGCCTCCTTGCGATAGAGAGTCTGAGCCTGCCGAGCACATCAAGGGTAACATCCTCGGAATCTGCTACAAAGAGCATCATATCCCCATCCCCGGCGCCAAGGCGGTCCGCCATCTCCCTGAGCAGGCCATCGGGAAAGAACTTCACAATCGGGGAGTCAAATCCTCCGCCCTTCACCTTTATCCAGGCAAGCCCTTTGGCGCCATAGGACCGGGCCTCTTCCGTAAGCAGGTCAATCTCCTTGCGGGAAAGACCGGCAAGTCCCTTACCGCACAGGCCCTTAACACGTCCCCCCGACTCTATGGCCCCGAGGAAGACCTTGAATGAGCCCTCACGGGCAAGATCCGCCATCTCGGCAAGTTCAAGACCGAACCTGAGGTCCGGCTTGTCAGAGCCGAACCTCTCCATCGCGTCCCTGTACGTAAGCCTCTCCATGGGGATTTCAATCTCAACACCCAGCACCTCTTTAAAGACGTCCCCGAGCATCCCCTCTACCACCCCTGTAACGTCATCCACCTCAACAAAGGACATCTCCATGTCGATCTGGGTAAACTCGGGCTGCCGGTCCGCCCTCAGATCCTCATCCCTGAAACACCTGACGATCTGGAAATATTTCTCGATACCGGAACACATGAGTATCTGCTTGAAGAGCTGGGGTGACTGGGGGAGAGCAAAGAAGTGCCCCGGATTCACACGGCTTGGCACGAGGTAGTCCCTTGCGCCCTCAGGGGTCGACTTCGTAAGTATAGGGGTCTCAACCTCAAGGAATCCCTTCTCGTCAAGGTAGTCCCGTATCAGTTTTGTCACCCTGTGCCGGGTACTTATATTCCGAATCATCTCAGGCCGTCTGAGATCGAGGTATCTGTACTTAAGCCTTAGCGCCTCGGAAACCTCGTGGGTCTCTTCGAGCATAAAAGGCAGAACGTCCGATTTCGAGAGCACTTCAAGGCTGCCGGCATAGACCTCGATATTCCCGGTGCCCATATCGGGGTTTTCCGTCCCTTCCGGCCTCCTTCTCACCTCACCCCTTATCTTTATCACATACTCGGAACGGAGTGCATGGGCGAGTTCGTGAGCCTCTCTTGAAACATCGGGACTGAAGACAACCTGGATAATACCGCTCCTGTCCCGCAAATCAATAAAGATAAGTCCACCGTGATCCCTCCACCTGAAGACCCATCCTGAAAGGGTCCTCTCCTTTCCGATGTCGGACTCTTCAACCTCTCCACAGCCTCTGTCTCTGTACATTCCTTTTTATACCTCCAAATTCCTTTCAAGTCGGCAGGGTTACCGGCAAGCGAACAAACCTTCGCCTCCTTTGATTCATCTGTTTAACCGGATAAAAATGCCAAAAACTCAATGGTTCGGGCAATAGCCCCTCAAGTTGTAACATCTGTAGCGTCCGGCAGCTCCAACCTGTAAACGAACCTGTACACCGTCCGGAATCAACCGCTTATTTTAACACTTTTCTTCAGTCTTTTTATCTCTTCAGGAGTGAGATACCGCCAATGTCCTGCCGGAAGGTCTCCAAGGAATACTCCGTCAACCCTTATCCTTTTGAGCTTCAGGACAGGATGCCCCACACCCTGAAACATCCTCCTTATCTGCCTCTTTCTGCCCTCATATATGGTCACCTCCAGCCAGGAGTTCCTCTCTGTCCCGGATATACTGATCCTCTTTATACGTGCCGGGGCCGTAAGTGCATCCTCCAGCATGATGCCTCTGCGGAGTTTATCCAGATCCTCTTCCTCAATTATTCCCTTTGACTTCACAAGGTAGGTCTTCGGGATCTTATGGGAGGGGTGGATAATCCTGAAGGCAAGCTCACCGTCGTTTGTAATGAGCAAGAGCCCCTCAGAGTGGAAGTCAAGCCTTCCCACGGGATAGACCCTGAGCTTGATACCCCTCAAAAACTCCCTTATGGTCAGCCTTCCCTCGGGGTCTTCCAACGTGGTAAGCACCCCCTTTGGCTTGTTCAGCATAATGTAGGTCTTTGGCTCAGGCTTGATAACCAGCTTGCCGTCGACCCTGATGTAGTCCCTTTCCGGGTCAGCCTTCATACCAAGGGTAACTACACCGCCGTTTACCTCGACACGACCTTCCCGGATGATCTCCTCGGCCTTCCGTCTCGAGGCTATCCCCGCCTTTGAGAGTATCTTCTGTATCCGTTCTTCCATAACATCAATGATGGCGTCGCAAAAGGTCCATCGCTCCGCTTTAGCAGCAAATTTAAGACTGATATTTTAACCTATCTTCACGCATTAAAGTTAGTCCTGTGTGCTATATACAAACCCCGCATAAAGGCATGGAGCCTGCAATTAGGGAAAGAGCGGGGGTGTCCGGCCCAAAGACAGAGATAAAGCGGCTACGGAATATGCAGGTTTCTCCGGCGGCTTATTTGGGGCTGCATATCCGATTGACTTGGAGGGCGGTTTGTGGTTAATATTAAGTTATGAAGCATTCCGACTTTGTCCCCCTGCATTTACATACCGAATACAGTCTCCTTGATGGTGCTATCAAGATAGCTGAAGTTATTGAAAAAGCATCAGAATTCAAGATGCCTGCCGTGGCCATAACTGATCATGGAAACCTGTTCGGTACGGTAAAATTCTACAAGGCCGCTACAAAGGCCGGGCTGAAACCGATAATAGGATGCGAAGTCTATGTGGCACCTGAGAGCAGGTTAAAAAAGCAACAGGGCCCCGATGGAGAAACCGCCTTTCACCTTGTCCTTCTGGCAAGAAACCACGATGGCTACCGGAATCTGGTTACACTGGTCAGCCGGTCATATTTGGAGGGGTTTTATTATAAGCCCCGGATAGACCATGATCTTCTCGAGCAGTTCAGCGGCGGTCTGATCGGGCTCAGTTCCTGTCTACATGGCGAGATCCCTTATCACCTATCAAGGGGCAATACCGATAGGGCACGTAAGGCGGCATTGAGATATAAAGAGATACTCGGGCCTGAGAACTTCTTTCTCGAACTCCAGGACAACGGGCTTAAAGCACAGTATGATGTAAACAGGAAACTCTGCGACCTATCCAGGGAACTCCATATCGGTCTTGTCGCCACCAATGACTGCCACTACCTGACAAAGGAGGACTCCCGTGCACACGACATACTCCTCTGTATACAGACGGGAAAGACTATAAACACCAAGGAACGGATGAGGTTTGAAACCGACCAGCTCTTCTTCAAGAGTCCTGAAGAGATGAAGAGAGCATTCTCAGAGATACCGGAGGCAATTCTTAACACGAGGGAGATTGCAGAAAGATGCAACCTTGACTTTCAGCTTGGAAGAACCATGCTCCCAAGATTTGATATTGAAGACGGGACACCCCCCGAGGAGTATCTTCAGAGGCTTGCAGCAGAGGGACTCAGGGAAAAGTTCGGCGCCGCTACCCCGCCGGGGGCCTACCTGGAAAGGCTCAGCTATGAGATCGATGTGATCAGGAACATGGGGTTTGCCTCCTATTTCCTGATCGTATGGGATTTCATCAACTATGCACGTCGGAGGGGTATTCCCGTTGGGCCCGGCAGGGGCTCGGTCGCAGGAAGCCTCGTTGCATACAGCCTCGACATCACGGAGATCGATCCGATCAGGTACAACCTGCTTTTTGAGCGATTCCTGAATCCGGAACGCATCAGCATGCCCGATATAGATGTAGACTTCTGTAAGGACAGGCGGGGTGAGGTCATAAGCTATGTTGCCGAAAAATACGGTGCCGACCAGGTTGCCCAGATAATTACCTTCGGGACAATGGCTGCCCGGGCCGTCATCCGTGATGTCGGCCGTGCAATGGACATCCCCTATGCCGAAGTGGACAGGATAGCCAAACTCGTTCCGGGTGGAATAAACGTCAAGATTCATGATGCGCTCAAAGCCGAACCCAAGCTGAAGGAGCTGTACGATACCAACCCGACCATAAAAGAACTTATCGACATTGCCAAGAGGCTTGAGGGCCTGTCACGACATGCCTCCACTCATGCTGCGGGGGTTGTTATCTCCCCCACTCCCCTTACAGACTACACCCCCCTTTACAAGAACCCCTCTGAAGAAACGATCATTACCCAGTTTGACATGAAGTCCGTTGAGACGATGGGCCTGCTCAAGTTTGACTTTCTCGGGCTGAAAACACTAACCGTGATCGAAAAAACCCTGAAATACCTCAAGGCTTCGGGAAAGGATATCGATATCAAAACTATCCCCCCCGATGACGGCAAGAGCTATGACCTCCTCTCCTCCGGAAACACCACGGGGGTATTTCAGCTTGAGAGTTCCGGCATGAAAGACCTCCTTGTAAAACTCCAGCCCAACAGGTTTGAGGATCTCATCGCCCTCGTTGCGCTTTACCGTCCCGGTCCACTCGGCAGCGGAATGGATGTAGACTTTATAAAACGGAAAAGGGGAGAAGAGAAAGTAACCTACGAGGTCCCCCAGTTGAAGGATATCCTCGATGAGACCTATGGCACCATACTGTACCAGGAACAGGTCATGCGAATCGCAAACAAACTGGCTGGCTTTTCCATGGGACAGGCCGATATCCTGCGAAAGGCCATGGGTAAGAAACAGATGGACCAGATGGAGAAGCTCAGGGATGACTTTGTAAAGGGCGCTGTAGCTAACGGCATCCCGGAGCAGAAGGCGGTAAAGATCTTCGAGACCATGGAATACTTCGCAAAGTACGGATTCAACAAGTCCCACTCTACGGCCTATGCTTTTCTGGCCTATCAGACTGCATATCTCAAGACCCATTTCCCCGTGGAGTTTATGGCGGCAAACCTCTCGGAAGAGGAATCCACAGACAAGATCGTCAAGTTCATCAATGAATGCCGTTCGATGAATATCGATATTCTCCCCCCGGATATAAACCTCAGTAATCGCGAATTCACAGTTGTCGGCAACTCAATCCGTTTTGGTCTCGATGCGGTAAAGGGGGTGGGTGGAACGGCAGTGCAGCAGATCCTCGAAGCCCGGCAGGAGGGTATATTTAAATCCATAGAGGACTTTGTGCAGCGGGTCGATACCAGGAAGGTCAACAAGAAGGTCCTTGAGTCCCTTGTAAAGGCAGGGGTGCTTGACACCATTGTGCAGCAAGACAAGGAGGGTACGGAGAGAAGCGACTCGACACCTAAGATCAGGGCTGTTGCAATGGAGATGATAACAAACCTCATCGATAGCCGTAACAGGATGTCACTGTTCGGGCAGCAGAGCTTTTTTGAGCAGTCACTCCATGATGAGGGTCCGACCCCCTGGACAGAAGAAGAACTGCTGAATGCAGAGAAGGAGACCCTTGGTTTCTATATCACGGGACATCCCATTGAGCGGTTTAAAAAATATCTCAGGATTATCGGGACTCAGAGTATCACCAACCTCGAACTCCTTGAGGATCATGCCAACGTCATAATATCAGGCATAATAACCGTGCTTAAGCGCACCCTCACAAAGGGAAAATCCGAGCCGATGGCAGCCCTTATGATCGAGGATGAAACGGGCCCCGTCGAATGTATTGCCTTTCCCGATGTCTACCGCAACAGTTCCGACATCCTTGTCAAAAACAACCTGATACTCCTTTTCGGGGTTATCGACAAGAGCGAAAAGGGGATAAAGGTCCTTGCAAGGGAAATAACGACTATTGAGGATGCATTCATTAAGGGCAATTTCAGGCTGGAACTTAAACTTGGAGAAGACAGGATAGAGGACGGTCTTCTCAGCAGCCTCAAGGGTACTTTCGACGGCGCACAGGGCAGTTGTCCCGTCTACATAAGGCTACAGGGCAATGGCTCGGAAACCCTCATCCTGACTGAACATAATATTACACCTGATTTTGGTATAATTGACAGGTTGGGTGAACTTGTTGGAGAAGAGTCCTTGTTTCTGATACAGAACAACGGGGTAAAATACAGGAAGGCCCCCAGCAACACCACGTCTTAAGCACCTGTTTTAGTATGCGATACTATCTTGATTTTGAAAAACCGGTACAGGAACTCGATCTGAAGATCGAGGAACTGAAACGCCTGAGCAACGGCAGCGATGCCGGTACAAACAGTGAACTGCAGAGGCTTGAACAGAAGGCCGGGGAATTGCGGAAACATATCTTCTCACGCCTGACCCCCTGGCAGAGAACCCTGATTGCGCGTCATCCCGACAGGCCCTACACTTCGGACTATATCAGACTCTTAACAGACGTCTTCATTGAACTCCACGGTGACAGAAAGTTCTCCGATGACAAGGCTATTATCGGCGGGATCGGCAGCATATCAGACACACGTCTTGTGATAATTGGTCACCAGAAGGGAAGGGGCACAAAGGAAAGGATAATCCGGAATTTCGGCCAGCCCCATCCCGAGGGCTACAGGAAGGCGTTAAGGCTTATGCACCTTGGTGTAAGGTTTAAACTTCCAATCCTTACATTTATTGATACTCCCGGTGCCTTTCCAGGAATCGGCGCTGAAGAAAGGGGCCAGGCAGTGGCCATAGCCACAAGCCTCATGGAGATGTCTCTGATGAGGACACAAATAGTCTCCATCGTGATTGGTGAGGGGGGTAGTGGAGGAGCACTTGCCCTCTCGGTTGCCGACAGGCTCTTTATGCTTGAAAACTCCGTCTATTCAGTTATCTCCCCCGAGGGATGTGCAGCTATCCTCTGGAATAAGAACGACAAGCTTGGCGCCAAAGAATATTCCCGTGCAGCTGAATCGCTCAGGCTTACCGCCAGGGACCTCTTTGATATGAAGATCATCGACGGTATAGTTCCCGAGCCGATGGGCGGGGCACACATAAGGCCCGAGAAGACAGCTCAGAATATCAAGGATACAGTTCTTACAACCCTTATGGACCTGCAAGGCATCCCCCTTGATGTCCTCCTGAAAGAGCGTTACGAAAAGCTTCTCAGGATAGGTGTCCGCTCCGGTACGGAACAGGGTTAAGGGCATCCCGAGCCGGGGTCTTTTATTGCATCTCTTATTGCTACGGAGCAAGCATACACAGTTGGATTTCCATGGATCATCCCCCCAAAAAGAGCGTAATATCGGAAGGATTCGCCGGGTCGTTGAAAAACTCAAAAAACAGCCGGCCTGATAGCAATGGACACTGATTCAGAGAGGATAAAGAAAATACTCGATCTTCTTCGGGATTTAAAAGAGGCAAACAAGAAAATCCCCGTAATAGTCGAGGGTAAACGCGACAGAGAGGCACTCAGGGAACTCGGTATAGAGGGAGCTGTAATAGCGGTTCATTGCGGAAAAAACATTTACGACTTCTGTGAGGAAATCCTCTCAAGGCATGACAGGTTTATCATCCTTACCGACTGGGATCAAAGGGGCGAAATGCTTTCAAGAAAGATCCGTTCCAACCTTAAGGGCCATCATGAAGGCTATGACATCTTCAGAAAAAGGCTGGCCAGCCTCTGTCTTCCCGAGATCAGAGAGGTCGAGGACCTGCCGCGTCTGCTCAGGAGCAAACCCGATACCGGGACCTCCTGATACCGAACTGCATTTTAAGAACTATTCCTCATTGCCCTCTTTTTTGCTTGCGGAGCTCTTCGACGGAGAACACGTCCCCTTAAGATCAGCAGCTCACGTGGGAATCCCGAGCCTTGGGAGCACAACTGTCTGCAGAAGAACCCAGAAGAGGGCTATAAATATCAGGATAAGGATATCCGCCATTGTTTAATCCTTTTTCTTGGATTTCTTTGAGCCCCCTGCAGCCTGGCGCCTCTGCTCATAGTCAACAAACTCAAGCACTGCCAGCGGTGCCTGATCCTTAAGTCTCGTCCTTGACTTGATAACCCTTAAATAACCGCCGTTTCGTTCCTTGAATCTCGGGGCTATCTCTGAGAACAGCTTGGCAACGGCAGTGCGGTTTGGAACGCGAGAAAGGGCAAGTCTCTTTGAATGCAAATCATCCCTTTTACCAAGGGTAACCACCTTTTCTGCAAGCCTTCTGACCGCCTTGGCCTTTGCCACGGTGGTTTCGATACGTTCATGGAGAAAAAGATTCACCATGAGATTCCTGAAAAGGGCCTTTCTCTGGTTAGCGGTCCTGCCAAAATGTTTCCTTTTTACCCTATGACGCATTCTTTTCAGCACCTCCTTCAGTCTTATACTTCTCAAGAGCTTCAGGGTCAATCTTCATCGCAAAACCGAGCCCCATCCTGTGAAGGATTTCCTTTATCTCGTTAAGGGATTTCCTTCCAAAGTTTTTTGTCTTAAGCATATCATGTTCACTCCTCTGGACAAGATCCGCCAGAATCCTTATGTTAGCGTTCTTAAGACAGTTGTATGACCTTACTGAAAGCTCAAGCTCATCTACCGACTTGAGAAGATTCTCGTTAAAATCTGAATCGTCAATGGTATATGTACCATCCCCCGACTCCTCGGGGTCCGCCATCTCCTCATCGATTTCATCAAACACAAAGAGATCAAGGTACTCTATAAGTATACCTGCCGCCTTAGTAATTGCCTTGGGGGGTGTAATGCTGCCATCGGTCCATAGCTCAAAAACAAGCCTGTCATAATCTGTTGCCCTACCAACCCTTGCCTTCTCAACCCGGAAGTTCACCTTCCTGATTGGACTGAAGAGGGCATCGACCGAGACTACGTCTATTGACTGGTTTTTATCCTTATTCATTTCTGATGGGACATAGCCCCTGCCCCTATTCACATATAACTCCGCATGGAACTCGGCGCCCTTGTCAACTGTGGCAACAGGCAGATCCAGAGTCAGAACCTCGAGATTTGCTTCGCACTGAATATCAGCTCCGGAGACCTTCTTTGGACCGGTTATATCGATCCTGGCAATACGCGTTGAATCCCCATCCATCTTGAACCTTATCTTCTTCAGGTTCAGGATTATATCGACCATATCCTCTTGAACCCCCTTTATGGCCTGGAATTCATGGAGCACACTCGGCAGCTTAACCTGGGTTATTGCAGCACCTTCAATGGAAGACAACAACACCCTTCGGAGGGAATTTCCAATCGTTGTTCCATATCCACGCTCAAAGGGCTCAACGGTCAGTTTCCCGTATGTGTCCGTGAGGGTTTCCTCTTCAAAGGCTATCTCTTGAGGAAATTGAAAGCCTATTGTCTTTAAACTCATAGAGCCTCCCAATCATTATTTACATTAAAATAAAAACTCTTTGCCACTGACGGCAGAACAATCCCTGTTAACAAAAAAGACGGCAGCTCATTTAGAATAAAGCTCCACAATCAGACTCTCTTTGACTGTCAATGGGATCTCCTCCCTCATTGGAATGCTCAGGACCTTCCCCCTGAAGTTCTCCGGATCAATCTCCAACCACACTGCCAGCCCCCTGTTTGCTATCTTGGAGAGACTTTCCTGAACGAAGGGAATAGCCCGGCTGGCTTCTTTTACCTCCACCACGTCTCCAACCCTTACCCTGAAGGAGGGTATGTTCACCGCCCTGCCGTTAACCCTGATATGCCCGTGGTTTACAAGCTGTCTTGCCTGCCTCTTGTTGGAAGCAAAGCCCATGCGATACGCTATATTGTCAAGCCTTAACTCAAGGAACTGCAGCAGCATCTCGCCCGTAACCCCCTTCCTCTTCTGGGCCTCTGCAAAGTACTTCCTGAATTGTCTTTCCAGAACACCGTACATCCTCTTTACTTTCTGTTTTTCCCTGAGCTGAAGCCCGTAGTCACTTGTCTTGGAACGTGACGTACCATGCTGACCAGGCGCATACTTCCTTCTCTCAAAGGCACACTTATCGGTAAAACACCTATCACCCTTCAGAAAAAGCTTTTCTCCTTCACGTCTGCAGAGCCTGCAGAGCGAGTCCCTGTATCTTGCCATCTACACCCTCCTTCTCTTTGGAGGCCTACACCCGTTATGGGGAACGGGTGTAACATCCTTTATAATGTTAATATCAAGACCCGTTGCCTGTATTGCCCTTATAGCGGACTCCCTGCCGGCGCCGGGGCCTTTGACATATACATCAATATGTTTCATCCCCATATCCATGGCCCTTTTAGCTGCATTCTCTGCCGCAACCTGGGCTGCATAGGGGGTGCCCTTCCTGGAGCCCTTAAATCCAAGGCTTCCGGCACTGACCCATGCGATAACGTTTCCACCTTTATCTGTTATAGTAACTATTGTATTATTAAAAGTCGTCTGGACATGAGCCACTCCATAGGGCACATTCTTCTTATCTTTCTTCGGTCCCTTTTTTCTCCTTCCGGCCATTATTTACCTCCCTTCCTCTTTCCACCGACTGTCTTCTTGGGTCCTTTACGTGTCCTGGCGTTCGTCTTTGTACGTTGCCCCCTGGCGGGAAGCCCCAATCTGTGTCTGAACCCGCGATAACAACCGATGTCCATAAGTCTCTTTATATTAAGTGAAATCTCTTTCCTGAGTTCACCTTCGACTGTATATTTATTGTCGATAATCGACCTTATCCTGACAATCTCATCGTCCCTCAAATCCTTTACCCTCGTGTCAGGGTTCACTCCGGTTTCTTCAAGTATCCGCTTTGAGAGAGTTCTTCCTATACCAAAAATCCTCGTAATGCCTATCTCAATCCGCTCATTCTTTGGCAAATCCACTCCGGCTATTCTGGCCATGCCGCCTCCTTATCCCTGTCTCTGCTTATGCTTAGGATTTTCACAGATAACCCTTACAACACCTTTACGCTTTATCACCTTACATTTTGCACACATAGGTTTTACCGATGCCCTTACCTTCATATCTCCTCCCTTTATCTGTATTGGATGTTTAATGCTTACCCTTACGGAACATCACAGGCATAGCTTGCTCAACACCCAATCATAGAGATTATTTGTATCTGTAAGTAATCCGTCCCTTTGTAAGATCATATGGGGAAAGCTCAACCAGAACCTTGTCACCGGGAAGTATTTTTATGAAGTGCATCCTCATCTTCCCGGAAACGTATGCTAAGATCTCCTGTCCATTGTCAAGCTTGACCTTGAACTTCGCATTGGGAAGGGCCTCTAAAATGGCCCCCTGGACCTCTATGTTATCTTCTTTTGGCATATAACTGAATATTATACATCCCTTCCTACCATTTAGTCAATATTTCTGCGCCATCCTTATTTATAACTATCGTGTGCTCAAAGTGGGCGGAAAGCTTACCGTCAGACGTCTTGGCTGTCCAACCGTCATCGAGCAGGAATATCTCATGGGTCCCCTCGTTGACCATGGGTTCAATCGCAATGGTCATCCCCGGTTTTAATCTTGGCCCCTTGCCGGGGGGGCCGAAGTTTGGAATCTGGGGATCCTCGTGTAGTGCCCTGCCGACTCCATGACCTACAAAGGCCCTCACTACCGAATACCCGTTTGACTCAACAAACCTCTGGATGGCGTTTGAGATATCGGTCAGTCTGTTATTTGCCCTTGCCTTCTCGATTCCTGCGTAAAGGGACTGTTCCGTAACCTGCAAAAGCCTCCGGATCTCATCGGTGATCTTTCCTACGGGGATGGTTACCGCTGCATCGCCTATATACCCCTTGTAGATTACACCGAGGTCTATGCTTATGATGTCACCTTCCTCTAATTTCCTGCCGACCGAGGGGATGCCATGAACTACCTCGTCATTAACTGATGCACAAATACTTGCGGGGTAACCCCTGTATCCTTTAAAGGCAGGGATACCTCCCCGGCTGCGTATGATATCCTCTGCAACCTGCTCAAGTTCCTTGGTGGTAACGCCCGCTGTAATGATTGAACGAATGGCCTCAATAGCCCTGGCCACAATTTCCGAGGCCTTGGCCATCTTTCGTATCTCTTCTTTAGACTTTATGAGTATCACTAAGAAATCAAACCTGAAATAATCACAGACAAGAGGGTAACCATTCTGCCGCTACCCTCTCCTGCCACGCGTCTTCCCCTTGCTAAGGAAGCCCTCATAGGAACGCGTCAGGAGATGAGACTCGATCTGGGACACCGTATCCAGTGCAACACCGACAACTATCAGGAGCGAGGTCCCTCCAAAGTAAAAGGGCACGTTAAACTCCTTGATCAGTAGGGTGGGAAGGACACATACAATGGAAAGATAGATCGCCCCGATAAATGTGAGCCTCGATAAAACCCTGTAAAGATAATCCGAGGTCTTCTGCCCCGGCCTTATACCCGGGATATACCCACCGTACTTCTTCAGATTATCGGCAACGTCCACGGGATTAAATATAATTGCCGTATAAAAGTAACTGAAAAATATTATCATCCCCACATAAAGCGTCGTATAAAGAACCGTCCCGGGAGAGAGTTGCCGGGCAAATCCCTGCACCCAGGGGATTGAAATAAAACCTGCAATGGTAGCGGGAAACATAATGATTGACGATGCAAAAATAGGGGGAATCACTCCCGATGTATTGACCTTAAGCGGAAGGTGTGTAGACTGCCCTCCATAGACCTTCCTTCCAACCACCCTTTTTGCGTACTGAACCGGTATCTTGCGCTGCCCTTTTTCTATAAAAATTATCGCTCCTATTACAAAGACCATCATTGCTATCATAAGTATGAAAAATATTATCGAAAGTTCCCCTGCCTTAATCAGCCTTGCTGTGCTTATTATTGCATTGGGAAGTCTTGCAACAATGCCTGCAAATATAATAAGGGATATCCCGTTACCTATCCCCCTTTCCGTTATCTGCTCACCAAGCCACATTATAAAGGCGGTGCCTGCTGTGAGCGTTATCATGGTCATCAGCCTGAAACTCCATCCGGGGTTCTGAATAAATGCCCCCTGGCTCATACTCTCAAGACCTACGGCTATACCAAAAGACTGAACCGCACTAATAAAAACAGTCCCGTAACGCGTATACTTAGTGATCTTTTTCCTTCCCTCCTCACCCTCCTTTGCAAGTTTACCTATTGCAGGGACAACAACGGTCAGAAGCTGGAGGATGATGGAGGCACTGATGTAGGGCATGATACCCAGGGCAAAAATCGTCATCCTCGATAGAGCGCCGCCTGAGAAGATATCAAAAAAGCTCATGAGCGCCCCACCCTTCGCGGTTAGAAATTTGCTGAGTTGTTCACCATTGATACCAGGGGTGGGTATATGGCATCCGATCCTGTAAACGGCAAGGAAGGCAAGCGTAAAAAATACCCTGTTCTTTAACTCCTCGATCTTTAAAATGTTCTGGAAGGATGAGAGTACGCCCAATTAAATCACCTCGGCCTTTCCACCTGCGGACTCTATCTTTTTGAGTGCAGAAGCACTAAAGGCATGAGCCTTGATGGTAAGCGGCCTGCTCAGCTCGCCATTTCCAAGGATCTTGATCCTGTTCTTGCTTTTCGAAAGAACTCCCCGTTCAATCAACAACTCGGGGGTCACTTCATTCACATCCTCTACAAGAGCGGACAGCCTTTCAAGGTTGATTACAGTAAAGTCCCTTCTGAAAGGATAGTTCCTGAATCCGCGTTTAGGCAGCCTTCTGTGGAGCGGCATCTGACCTCCCTCAAAGCCGGGACCCTTTGTGCCGCCGGATCTCGCCTTCTGCCCCTTATGTCCCTTGCAGGACGTCTTCCCGTGGCCTGATCCCGGACCCCTTCCGATACGCTTGTTTCTTTTCCTGCTGCCGGCTGCGGGTTTTAAATCATTTATCTTCATACTACCTCCAAACAATAATTGACTGCTTCAAAAACCAGGCCACTGATGCCTGGATCCCCTGCCCTGACGTCACTCCTCAAGCCTCCCGGACCTCCACAAGGTGAGGGACTTTATTGATCATGCCTCTTGTAACAGGATCATCCGGCTTGATCACGGAATGACCTATCTTCCTGAGCCCGAGACTTCTCAAAACCCTCCTGAGCTTTTCAGGATTACCTGCATAACTTCTCTTTAGGGTCACCTTAAGCATTCCTCTGGGCCTCCCCATGTGTATCTTCAGACAACTTACCCCTTAACCTCCTGACGGTATCGGGATCCTTCAGGTTCAGCAACCCATCTATTGTGGCCTTTGCCTCATTAAAGGGATTATGGCTCCTTAACGACTTTGCCACTATATTCTCAATCCCGGACACCTCAAGGACCGATCTCACGGCTCCACCGGCTATCACACCGGTACCCTTGGGGGCAGGTTTCAGGAGAACTTCACCGGCGCCATGCTTACCTATTATGGAGTAGGGTATCGTTCCGTTTTTGAGCGGAAACCGGACGAGCATCTTCTTCCCCTGCTCAATTGCCTTCTTGATTGCATCAGAGACTTCCGAGGCCTTACCCTTTCCAAGCCCCACTATACCGGCTCCATTGCCAATAGCTACAAGGGCAGTGAATGAAAACCTCCTTCCACCCTTAACGACCTTTGACACTCTATTTATAAATATTACCTTCTCCTGTAGTTCCAGCTCCGATGAATCAATCCTCTGCACCATGCCTCCTTTAAAATCGATATACTTTATCAGGTGATTATCACAGAAACCAATAACGGTTAATTAAAACTCAAGTCCGCCTTTACGTGCTGCATCTGCAAGGGCCTTGATCCTTCCGTGATATTTAAATCCGCCTCTGTCGAAAACCACGGCCTTAACACCCTTTTCAACCGCCCGTTTTGCAATCAGCCGCCCCACAAGCCTCGCAGCCTCTATGTTCCCGCCATGCTTGATCTCACCCTTAATGTCCCCGTCCAACGTCGATGCCGCAACAACCGTCCTGCCGGCCATGTCATCGACTATCTGGGCATATATATGATTAAGAGAACCATACACGGAGAGCCTCGGCCTCCCGGGGGCGCCAAAGACCTTCTTTCTTGTTCTCCTTTTTCTCCTCTGTCTTGCCTGCTCTTTGGTCCTTCTCAACTTAATCTCCTCCAGGGTTTATTTATAATCGAACGAACCAGCCTTTAAACGGAATTACTTTGCCGCCTTGCCGGGCTTGAGTTTCAACCTCTCCCCTGCGTACCTGATACCTTTACCCTTATACGCGTCGGGCGGCCTTAATGACCGTATATTTGCCGACACCTGACCTAACAACTGTTTATCGATACCCGACAGTGTAACCTTGATCGGTCTTGCCTTATGGTCTACCTGGGCCGATATTCCCTTGGGAAGCGGAAACTCAACGGGGTGCGAAAAACCAAGAGAGAAAACGAGGGTATCTCCCTTGAGATCGGCTTTGTACCCCACGCCAACTATCTCAAGGGTCTTGGTATAGCCCTCGCTTACACCCTTGACCATATTGGCGATGAGACTCCTTGATAGACCGTGAATGGCCCTTTTCTGTTTTGTATCATCGGGCCTCTTGACAACGAGCCTGTTCTCTTCAATGCTCACATCCATAGCAAGGGGAGCATCCCATGAAAGCTCACCCTTAGGCCCCTTTGCCTTTATTAAGGTTCCATCGATACTGATCTCAACTTCCCGGGGTATATCTATAGGTTTTTTCCCAACCCTTGACATCTCATATTCTCCTTATGCCTCAATATGTTACTTAGTAATTATAAATTCTGAAATACTACCAGACATAACAGAGCAACTCTCCACCGGTCTTCTCTTTATAGCATGTCCCGTCACTCCGCACGCCATGGGGGGTAGTTAGAATTGATACACCTATACCACCCATAACCCTGGGTATATCACGATAGCCGACATAGACTCTTTTCCCGGGCTTGCTGACCTTTTTGAGCCCTGAAATCACATTTACCCCATCTACATACTTAAGGGATATCCTCAGGATTCCCTGCTTCCTGTCCTTTATGATCTTATAGGCCCGGATAAGACCTTCTTCCTTCAGGATCTTGGCAATATCAAGCTTCATCCTTGAGGCAGGTATATCCACCTTTTCCGCCTTCACCATTATTGCGTTCCTGATTCTTGTCAACATATCGGCAATTGGATCACTTACCATCTCTCATCTCCTACCAACTTGATTTTGTTACACCCGGGATCATCCCCTGATGTGCGAGTCTCCTGAAACAGATCCTACAGAGACCGAACTTCCGCAAATAACCACGGGGACGACCGCATACCCTGCATCTGTTGTATGCCCTGACCTTGAATTTTGCTGTTCTCCTCTGCTTTTCGATCAAACACTTTTTTGCCATTACAAAACTCCCTTATCGAATTAGCCTCTACTGCCTGAAGGGCATACCGATTGTCTTCAGCAGGGCTCTGCCCTCTTCATCAGTCTCTGCCGTGGTACATATAATTATATCAAACCCGTGGACCATCTCAACCTTCTCATAGTCTATCTCGGGGAAGATATACTGTTCCTTTACACCCATTGCATAATTTCCCCTCCCATCGAAGCTCTTCGACGGCAGCCCCCTGAAGTCCCTTATCCTCGGAATGGCTATGCTTATGAGTTTATCAAGAAATTCGTACATCCTGTCACCCCTGAGTGTAACCATGCATCCCACGGGCATGCCTTTCCTTAGCTTGAAACCGGCAATGGACTTTTTTGCCTTTGTGATAACGGCCTTCTGACCGGCTATCATCGTGAGTTCCTTCTGGGCATTATCAAGCAGTTTGATGTTGTTAATGGCCTCACCAAGCCCCACATTCAGCGATATCTTCTCCAGCCTCGGAATCTGCATGACGTTATCATAAGCAAACTCCTTCATCATCTGCGGCATTGCCTCCTTAAAATACTTCTTCTTCAGTCTTGGTATATACCTTCCTTCAGCCATTACCGGTCTATAACCTCCTTACACTTCTTACAGGTCCTTAGCTTGCGCCTGTCCTCCATAATCTGCTTGCTTATCCTCGTAGGCCTCTGGCACCTGGGACAGACCAGCATTACATTTGAGATATGTACCGGGCCTTCCTTCTCAATAATGCCTCCCTGGCTATATTTCCTCGATGGCTTCATATGCCTCTTTATTATATTTATCTTCTCTACGATTACACGTTCCTTCTTGGATTCAACAGACAGAACCCGGCCTTCCTTACCCTTCTCTTTGCCGGATATTACCATTACCTTATCGTCTTTCTTTATTCCCAGATTCATAATGCCTCCTATAAGACCTCCGGTGCCAGGGAGATGATCTTGGTAAACTCCTTCCACCTCAATTCCCTTGCAACAGGTCCGAACACCCTTGTACCAACAGGCTCTCCCTGAGGATTAATTAACACACAGGCGTTCTGGTCAAACCTTATATATGTACCGTCCGGTCTTCTTGTTTCCTTCCTTGTCCTGACAACCACTGCCTTGGCCTTTGAGCCCTTCTTAACATTACTATCAGGGACAGCCTCTTTCACACTGACAACGATAACATCACCAACCCGTGCATACCTCCTCCTGGAACCACCAAGAACCCTTATACACAGGACCTTCTTTGCACCGGAATTGTCAGCAACATCAAGTAAGCTCTCTACCTGTATCATCGCAGCATTCTCCCTATCGCATCCATATATTTATTAAACAACCGTCATACATCAAGAGACCACTCGGTTACTGCCGTCCCTTGTTCATCACATCGAGGACCACCCAGCGTTTTGTCTTACTTAAAGGTCTCGACTCGATAATCTTCACCATGTCCCCGGCCTTGCAGCGGTTCTCTTCATCATGTGCTTTGAACTTTGAAACCCGCTTTATATACTTCTTGTAAAGCGGGTGCTTATAAGGACGGGTGACAGCAACGGTTACCGTCTTGTCCATCCTGTCACTGATAACCTTCCCTACAAAAACCTTTTTAGGCATACCTACCTCTCTTGCTTGCTCTCCTTTTCGGCTATTATCGTCAGCATCCGTGATATATCCTTCCGGACAGCAGTTATTCTCTTTGGATTCTGTATCTCTCCCGTTGCCTTCTGAAACCTCAGATTAAAGAGTTCCCTGCGGAGGTCCTTCTCTTTCTGACGAATTTCTTCAACGGTCATATTCCTCAACACCGACGGTCTCAAATCACTGCCTCCTCTCTCTTGACAAACTTCGTAGCAACAGGCAGCTTTTGTGAAGCCAGCATTAAGGCCTCGCGGGCGAGCTCTTCAGGAACCCCGGACATCTCATAGAGAATCCTTCCCGGCTTAACTACAGCCACCCAATACTCGGGGTTACCTTTACCCTTACCCATCCTCGTCTCAGCCGGTTTCTTTGTAATAGGTTTATCGGGGAAAATCCTGATCCAGAGCTTGCTTCCTCTCTTAACATGGCGCGTAATGGCCACCCTGGCAGCCTCGATCTGTCTGCTCGTTAGCCATCCGGGTTCAAGCGCCTTCAGCCCGTAGCGGCCAAAAACAACATCGGAACCCCTGTATGCCTTACCGGTCATACGTCCTTTCTGTTTCTTGCGGTATTTAACCTTCTTCGGCATTAACATAGTCAAATAACTCCTTCCGTCTGTTACGGGCTGCACATTACAAATCACGAGACAGTTACATCTTTGAGGATAACTCCACGACTCGCAACCTGTAACCTGAAGCCGACAACCACCTAACCCGGCCTACTCACTCCTTGGCAGGGGGCAGGACTTCTCCTTTATAAATCCAGACCTTTACACCGATAATCCCGTAAGTAGTCCTTGCCTCTGCAAAACCATAATCTATATCTGCTCGAAAGGTATGGAGGGGCACACGTCCTTCCCTGTACCATTCCCGCCTGGCAATCTCGGCCCCTGCAAGCCTGCCGGCGGACTGAACCCTTATTCCCTGAGCGCCGAACCGCATGGCTGAAGCAACCGCCTTCTTCATTGCCCTCCTGTAGGCAACCCTCTTCTCGAGCTGGAGACATATATTTTCAGCTACAAGCTGTGCATCGAGTTCCGGCTTCCTTACCTCTTTTATATCAATCGTCACCTGCTTGCCGATCATACCCTCTATGTCCTTCTTCAGCCTCTCCACCTCGGCCCCTTTCTTACCGATAATGATTCCGGGACGTGCAGTGTGAATAATCAAACGGACCTTTTGCCCTTCCTTTTCCCCGACACGCTCGATCTCAATCATTGCGATGCCGGCGTGGTAGAGACGGCTTTTTATATAACTCCGTATACTCAGATCCTCATAAAGCTGATCGTCATATCCCTGCTCCTTGTACCAGCGTGAGTTCCATGTCCTTATTATTCCGATCCGGCTACCTATCGGATGGATTTTATGTCCCAAAATGCACCCCCAATCGTCGATTCATTATTATCATTATCATTATCCACTGTCCGTTTAAGGTTAAACCTGGTGCAGAAAAGACCAACTCTCAAATAATTACTCTTCTTCCTCTGCAAGAACGACCGTTATATGACTTGACTTTTTCTTGATTACATTTGCACGTCCCATGGCACGGGCTCGGAGCCTCTTCATTACCGGGCCTTCATCCACATATGCCCTTACTACCCTCATGTCCTCGGGCACAGCCACATCCTTCTGCTCGGCGTTTGCCATTGCAGAACGGAGAAGCTTCTCCACAAACTTTGCACCACGGTAAGGCATAAACTGCAACGATAGCATGGCCTTGCCGGCCCTTTCCCCCCTTATGAGGTCAATCACGCGCCTTGCCTTCCTCGGCGTAATCTTTGCGTATCTCAACATGGCTCTTGCTTCCATAAATTACTTACCCTTCACCTTGGTTTTTTTCTCGCTTCCTGAATGTCCCCTGTATGTCCTTGTGGGGGCAAACTCACCGAGTTTATGCCCAACCATATTCTCCGACACATATACGGGTATAAACTTGTTACCGTTGTGAACCGCAAAAGTAAAACCGACAAACTCGGGAAGCACTGTAGACCTGCGGGACCATGTCTTGATGATCTTCTTCTCTCCGCCGTCCAACAGCTTCTGAACTTTACTCATCAGCTTTGGATCAATATAGGGACCCTTCTTTAGAGACCTTGGCACCTATGCCTCCTCATTTTCTTCTCTTTATTATGTATCTGTCTGTCCTCGGGTTCTTCCGGGTCTTAACACCTTCCGGTTTCCCCCATGGAGAACAGGCCGGTCTTCCACCGGAGCTTCTGCCCTCACCACCACCAAGGGGATGATCAACGGGATTCATAGCGACACCACGAACACTTGGCCTCCGGCCAAGCCATCTCCTTCTGCCGGCCTTTCCATAATTAATATTCTCATGGTCGACATTACTCACCTGTCCAATAGTCGCCATACAGTTAATCGGAATCAACCTCACCTCACCGGAGGCAAGCTTGACCTGACCATACTTACTGTCCTTGGCAACAAGCTGGGCCTGTCCCCCGGCGCTTCTGACAAGCCTGGCCCCCTGCCCCGGCCTCAATTCAATATTGTGGATAAACGCACCAAGCGGCAGATTCTTCAAGGGAAGTGCATTACCGATCTTCAACTCGGCCTCAGGTCCTGACACCACCTCGTCATCTACCTTGAGCCCATGAGGTACAATAATGTATCGCCTTTCACCATCGGCATATTTAAGGAGGGCTATCCTCGCCGTCCTGTTGGGATCATACTCTATAGTCTGCACCTTTGCAGGAATGCCCTTCTTGTCCCGCTTGAAGTCTATGATCCTGTATGTTCTCTTGTTACCTCCACCCCTGCACCACGCCGTAACCCTGCCGGTATTGTTCCTCCCGCCCGTCTTCTTCAGGGAAACACACAACGGCTTATACGGCTTGCGGGTGGTGACATCCTTGTAGTCATCCACCGACATGAACCGTCTGCCCGGTGAGGTTGGTTTATATAGCCTGATACCCATTGTTATATCCCTTCAATAAAGTCTAATTTCTCACCTTTCCTGAGAGTTATAATTGCCTTCTTCATTGCCGGGGCCCTCCCCTCTGAACGACCCCACTTTTTCTTCTTGCCGCGAACGTTTATAGTGGCAACCTTCTCAACCGTCACATTAAACAACTCTTCAAAGGCCTTTTTTATCTCTATCTTGTTTGCGTCCCTGTCTACCTCAACCAACAGTTTATTCCCGGTCTCCTTAAGATAGGTGGCCTTCTCAGTAAAAAGCGGCTTCTTTATCACGTCATAAGCGGCTCTCATCCCCACACCTCCCGTATCTTTTCCAGGGCATCCTTCGTGACAAGCACATGCTCATGAACAAGAAGTTCATAGGTGTTTATATCCGCGGCCCGCATAACGGAAACTCTCGGGATATTTCTTGCCGAAAGATATACGTTTTCGTCCTTGTCAGGCATGACGACAAGCACCTTCTTATCATTGATTCCAAAACTTTTCAGAACCGCTATCATATCCTTGGTTCTCGGCTTTTCAAAGGATAATGCATCCACCACCACAATATTGCCTTCTGCAAACTTGACACTAAGCGCTGTCTTTAAGGCCTTTCTCTTCTGTTTCTTGGGCATTCTGTAAGAGTAATCCCTTGGCTGTGGACCGAAGATAATACCGCCGCCCTTCCATAACGGAGAACGGTTAGTCCCATGCCTTGCCCTACCGGTATGCTTCTGACGCCAGGGTTTTTTGCCTCCCCCCCTTACCTTCCCCCGTGTCTTCGTTGCATGCGTCCCCTGACGCTGATTTGCGAGGTAGTTTACTACAGCGGCATGCAATAATGAGGTCTTAATCTCAAGACCGAATATGCCCTCCGGCATCGCAATCTTTTCTACCACACTATTGTTTCTGTCCTTTACCTCTACCTCTACCCCTGGCATATTCAATCTTCCTTCCTTAGTTCTATATAGCTTCCATTATGTCCGGGTATTGCACCCTTTATAAGGAGCAGGTTTTGCTCGGGTCTTACATCCACAACGGTCAGGTTCTTTACCGTTACACGCCCGCCTCCGGTCCTGCCCGGCATGCCTTTATTCTTCCATACCTTCGAAGGGAATGCGCTTGCGCCTATGGAACCGGGCGCCCTATTGAACATCGAACCGTGAGAACCGGGGCCACCCCCGTAGTTATGCCTCTTCATAACACCCTGGAAACCCTTTCCCTTGGATATTCCACTTACAGCAATGCGATCGCCCTTCTGAAACCGCTCAACAGTCACCTCGTCCCCGACGCTCAGTTCAGCCGCCCTGAATTCCCTTAAAAGCCTGTAAGGCGGCAGGTCAGGCTTTTTGAAGTGACCCGCCATGGGCTTATTCACCTTCTTCTTCTTGATTTCATCGAATCCAAGTTGTACTGCATCGTAACCATCGCTCTTTTGAGTCTTTACCTGCAGGACCCTGCAGGGTCCTGCCTCGACAACCGTTACAGGGGTCACCGTCCCTCTCTCATCAAAAACCTGGGTCATGCCGAGCTTTTTACCGAGAATACCCGTCATAGCTTAATCTCCACATCCACTCCTGCTGCAAGTTCAAGCTTCATCAGCTCATCCACAGTCTGGGGCGTGGGTTCGTATATATCTATAAGCCTCTTATGAGTCCTTATCTCAAACTGCTCCCTTGACTTCTTATCAACATGGGGTGATCTGAGCACGGTGATTTTGTTTATCATCGTAGGCAGGGGCACCGGTCCGGCAATTCTGGCGCCGGTCCTCTTCGCCGTCTCCACGATCTCTTTCACGGATTGATCCAGTACTCTGTGATCATATGCCTTTAGCTTTATTCTTATTTTCTGGTTCATAATCTCCCTACTCAAGGATCTTGGTGACCACACCGGCACCGACCGTGTGTCCACCTTCCCTGATTGCAAACCTCAATCCATCTTCCATCGCTACCTCGGTTATCAGATCCACCTTCATATTTACGTTGTCTCCGGGCATTACCATCTCTATACCCTCGGGTAGCTCCACCAC
>VAPE01029284.1_pt1 | contig 45938 bp, 59 predicted proteins | sample 3393911 | NCBI WGS metagenome assembly VAPE01 (sample SAMN08290436, study PRJNA428436) | hydrothermal vent metagenome | isolation source: Deep-sea hydrothermal vent chimney | place: Atlantic Ocean: South-mid Altantic Ridge
CTGGAATCAACTGGGGATTTGCATTAGCTAACTTACCTCGTGATATCATGCAGACATGGTTTGCTGCTAGAATATTCAAAGATGGTGAATGGTCATCTGTATATAGTCCTATTGCACCTCTTTATGCACTTCAACTTGGTCATGACTATGCAACAATATTTACTGACGCGGCACTTAAAAAGGGTCGATATGAGGATTATATAAAAGAAGGTGGTGGGATGGAATTTTTAGTCCACCAAGGTCGCCTGTTTCAGCGTGGTAGACATATTGAAAGACCTATTGACAAATTCTATACACTTATGGGTAGGTTTGGTGAAACATCTGAGTTAATGACTAGACTTGCAATTCGTGAAAGGGTCATTAGAAGGAGGGCAAGAGAACAAGGAATTACATTAGAAGAGGCAAGAAAAAATAAATCTATAACAACTGAAGCTACATTTGCCGCACGAGACTATATGGACTTTGGTCAGGGTGGTGGAATTGCTAAAGCATTTGACAATGGAATCCCTTATCTAAACGCAGCTATTCAAGGTACTCGTGGAATGTTTAGGAGTTTCAAACCTGGTTCAGGAACTGCCCTAAGTTCTACGTTTAAATTAGCTCAATTTGCGGCTGTTGTCTCAGGTCTTTATATAGCAGCTAGAAAATTATCTCCTCAAACAATGAAGAATTTGCAGGGTAATATGGCTATGCAAAATAACCTTTGCATTCCATTAGGAGATCATTTTTCATTTGTAGATAATGAAGGGCAGACTAGATATATCTACGTTAAAATTCCACTTGACCCTGGACAGAAATTTTTCAAGACCTTCTTTGAGGCCTCAGTAGATAAATGGTTAGGTAATGAAGTAGATGTAGATAGAGTAACAGGAGCACTTGAACAAATAAGTCCTGTTAGTTTAACTGGTTTACCGCCGACACTTAGTGCAGCCCTAGGCTACATGACAAATAAAAACTTCTGGTCAAATAGTGATATTTGGCGCGCTACAGATAAACCTTTTGATTGGCCAAATAGTTCACAGGAATATACTAATAGGACTCCTCAGATAGCCGTTGACTTTGGTAAGTTGACTGGCCTGAGTCCTGAACGTACTAAGTATGCAGTAAATCAATTAATTACTAATGGATCAATCTGGTCTTATATGGCTGGAGGTGCTTATAATAAATTATTCGGCACAATGCCTAAAGATAAAAAAGAACAGAATATAGCAATGATCTTGGCAAGGACTCCTGTGATTAAAAGATTCATTGGTGTAACTAATCCCTATTCTAAATACCGTAAAGATATAAGTGAAGCTAAAGAAATGTCTAGTCTAAAAACATTCATTCAGAATAGAGGACTTGACACATTATCAGATGGTTATTTGTTTAAAGGGATTACTAAACGAAGTGACATTTTCAAATATATAAATTCATTTCATGATAGAAATATTCAAAACAGACTTATTGAAAGATTTAAAGTACAAGAAAGGACTAAGGATTTACCTGAGAGAAGTTTCTGGCTTCAATTACAAGAATTGAAACCAGATGCTAGAGCTGCTGTATTTATGGATAGACTTACTAGACTTGACAGAGATAGAAAAAGTGAAGTTTGGAAAGAGTTTAGCATGATGAATAGAATGTCTAAAGGTATTTTCACGAGTAGATTTCGCCATGAGGTCATGAAGATTAGAGCTAAATTGAATAAATAGATCGTTCAATTATTTAACGAATTATTTACCACCAAAATGCAATGTACTCTTATCTGCATACTCACTAACTTTCTCAACCTTTCTTAGATAGTCTAGGTAGGAATTTCCATGTTCAGTTGTAGTAAGAAACTGGTGCAGTAACCCAGCCATTCTATCAACTAAATATTCCCTCTTATGTAATGGTGGATTAAAGCAATCTTCTCCTGCACCATAAAGAATAAAATGCATTAACTCATGACAAAAGTTTTGTTCTAACATTTCTTCGGTGATTGGTGTCGAGTTGGTTGGTGATTGAAGAACTATTTTATTTTGTCTATATTTAGCCCATCCTGTAACATCCTCATTGTAGAGTACCTCTGGACTATACTCCACTGTAATCGTCTGCCCGAACTGCTTAAAACTTTTTGGTATTTTCATAGTTTTAACCTTCCTCACTCTTAAACTTTTTAGCAATCTTTTCCTTATTTTCAATTACCTTAATAACACTATCTGTTCCAGGTCTAATAATAAGTTTGACAATCTTACTAGCTTCCAATGTACTTAAAATTCTATCCATTGTAAACTTATCAATATCATTGCTAAAATACCTAGCAAATTGCCAATAAGGAATCTCATCTATCCTAGAGTTAATCAAATATGAAGTTACTTTATAAATCATTTCAGATGTATCACTTCGGCCAATTCCTCTAAACACTAATCCCATTTTATTCTCAGCTTCATATATATATTGAATAGCTATTTCTAAATCATCCTTTGTCAGTACTAAATCATTAACTCCTCGTGCCGCACTAATTATCATCGACAATTTCATTAAATGAGTTCGACGTCTACCTATATACCCATCAAACTTTTCATCCTCAAATGGAGGATGTGTTTCAGCATGTACACACCAACTATCCCATAGTTCACCAAATGCCTCAGTGAAATTAAACTTACCACTAAGCATTGAAATTTTTTCTAGGTCATGAACTAATAACTGGAACAGTTCACGTTCTTTTAAACTCTGTATTGGCAAAGTAACTAACTTCTCTTTCTTTTCTTCATAGATAAATATAATTCGACTTGTTAATCCACCACCTATTGATTCAATCGGTAGTGAACTTCTAATTAAATCTGGAGTAGTACCACCCAATAAATTAACCCATACTCCAATTATTTCTTCTCGTTTTCTTGAGATAGTTTCATAAGCCCATCTATTATCACAATCATACCAGTCACAAAGACTAGCCATTAGTTCATTATTATGGTAGCCTAAAAATACAGTAAACTCTTTTGAGAAGATAGTTAATGAACTATGATAAGTTTGTGAGCCGGTTTTAATATCTATGTCCGTTAAATTAGTTTCTTTTAAATGTCTAATAAGTGCCTGAAGTGAAGTTGCTTGAGCACTCATACGAATAGATGGGATTTCAGTAAGGATTTCCAATCCAGGAGACATTGCTGTACCCTTTCCAGTCGCTGAAGGACCAACTAAAACTATATATAAATTAGGATAAAATGTAAGTGCAGTTCCCCAATCTATTGAGCATTTTCTTTGCATTGCAGAAGCAATACATGAAATGGCTGTCCACTTTCTAAACATAGTCGGTGGTTCAGTGTTGTTAGTATATTGTAAAAAAGCGTCAATCCAATTGGGAAGTTTCCTTTTAAGTTCATCCATTGTATGTTTTTAATTTGCCTTGAGTTTATCATATACTTGTTTTAATTTATCTGCTAAGGAATATTTATCTCGTGGAAAATCTTTACTTTTAATCTCCTCCATATTATCCTTGCACATGTCAAATCCTATAGCTAAATCAGCAGGAAATTTAATTTCAGTCTCATGCCAGAATAAGGGTTGTTCTAAGGAGTTTGAAATAGCTAATAACATTTCAGCATGTTGAATCCAAGGAAGAGATAAAGGAATTTGAAATACAACTGAATCATGTATTTGAGTTAGTAATTCAATAGGTGCAAACTTATCTTGGTTATAGTATATAAATTCTACTCCATGCTCATTAATCTTATCAGCGACAGTTGACTGACTAAAATGTGCATAGGCTTCACGAAAGGTTTTAGTACAAGCACCTTTTGATGTATTAGGAAATGATGGAACAACTGGACCAAGAAATAACCTATGACGATCCATTAAGTTTGTAACAGTCCTATTCTTTTGCAACATTCCTTGAATTATTTTATGGTAGCCTTGCCTAATTTGTGGATAACCCTTATGAATTCTTTCAATAGTTTGCTTAGCTTCCTTTTCAGTCATTTCATTTACAAGTGCAAATGTCTTATAGCCTGTATCATAGTTAATCGCATGGTTACCCTTTTTTCCCCAGAACCTTTCACTTTGTCTACCATCACCTATCGTTGAAGAACCATCCTCAGATGAAATTTCATCATAAGGCTTATTGAAAATAATAGAAGCTGTCATTTTATGTAGATCAATTCCATGCTCAAATGCTCGAATTTGTTCTACTACTCCACCAACATAAGCAACAACTCTATTTTCAGCTTGACTAAGGTCAAATGAATAGCCTATGTAACCTTCATCAAATATAAAAAATCTAAGTAAATCATGAGGCCAGTTTTGCTGGTTTGAGTTTCCAGTTATAAAAATAGTTTCTTTATATCTACATAGAAAATAGGATGTATCAACTGTTGGACAATATACTTTCCAGTTATAATAACTTTCTGTATACATATCTTCATGCTGATATGCTTTATTTCTAGGTTTTATATTTACATTATATATAAGACTTTTATTACCGTATGATTCCTTATATCTATTATTTATAATCTCTGTAATAGTAGCTGACTTATTACATAAATGGGCTAGTGTTGCTACCCACTCAGCATTTTCTTTATTTACTGTATAAAATATAAAACTATCTTTTCTTATATATGAGTCCCAGTATTTAATTTCCTCTAATAATATTTTAAGGCTCTTTTGAGATAGAAGAAATATCCAAGAACTGAATGACTTTTTTCCACTGGACATTAAAATATTTATATAGAGTTTTGCTATATATGTTCGTATATAGAATCGTCTGAATCCAAGTCTATCTGACTGCTCAGTAAAATCTATATTGTATTTACTCATTATATATAAAAACCTATCTATTTTTCTCTGCTTAGAAAAAGAAAATCTAACTCCATTTCCCTCTATTGATCCATCAGCCTGTATAATAGCTAATAATTCAACTGCCGGTAAATTGAATGCTCCTGATTTATATTCTCCTGATAACGGAAGAAACCAATTACTTTTATTTTTTACCTTACTGGCTTTATAATCTACTAATTTACCTCTTTTAGATATAGTAGGTACTCTGTGGTCTGGGGTATATTTTCCTTTATGTATAAAAGAATTAGCTTCTATCATATTACCTATAAAATTATATTCATTCATAATAGGCATACACCATGAAAGTTCCTTATTTGTATCCCACTGAATTATTTCTTCTGGATTGTTATAGATAGTATATAAACTCTTCCATCCAGTCCTTGTTAAAACTTCTGCATCTGGAGGCATACATCCTTTACCAAATATAGTCCCACCAGAACTAATTCTTCCAGTTTCAGCCCCGACTGGTTTGTATGAGGATCTCATTCTTCCATCATTGTCTATCTTTCCAATATTTAAGTAAGTTGAAATGCGCTTACTTAGACTTCTAATTTTTAGTAAGATTTGTGCAGCCTTATACCCACGTCTAGAAATTCGTTTAAGTGCATCTATATCTGTTGAAACCTTGCCAGTCTTCCTATTTTTATACGGGGTTATTCCTAAATCCTCATAAAAATAATTAGCAATTTGTAATGGCGAATTAGGATTTATTTTATACCCTATTTCCTTATCTAACTTTTCAATTTCTTTATTAAGTTCTTCTTCTTGAACTACTTTAAACTTTACCATTTGCTCTACATCAATCTTTATTCCTCGCTCAGACATGTAAATTAAAGGTTTGATTAGTTTTCTTTGTCGATTATAGACCTTTATATTATCTTGAAGTTTAAGACATTTAATTTGCTCTGGGTGTGAAGCAGCAGTTGCAATTGAATCCATTCCATTATAAGTCCACCATGTTTCCCAGGAACCAATTCCCATCTTCATCCACTGCTTTCCGTCTTGCTTATAATATGGAATATCAGTATGCATCGCAGTAACCGCATCAAGTCCTGCACGAAGATCAGGAAAGGCAATTTTTTGTGCTATTTGAGTACAATGAATTGAACCGTTAGGAACTATACCATACTTATGAAATAAATATTGAGCATCAAATATAAAATTAGCGCCACGTTTAGTTATAGATACTGACTGGATAATCTTAGCGATCAAAAGCATTATTTCATACTCTTGATCTATGTTAAAATAATCACCTTTAGCATCTCTAAATGGAATGCTTACTGCATCAACAGGTGACCAGGCAAATGCTATACAATCTAATTCGCCCTTAATTACCTCAATGTCAATATCAATAGTTTGTCCATGAACTCCAATTTCATAGCAATGATTTAAGATTGCCTTTGATTCTTCAAATATAGGTTTAATTTTTATATTTCTAGCAATTCGTCTTATTTCAGGAAACTCTGACTCGGTTTTAGCTCGAAGTAAATCTTCTATAATGATTGGTTTGTTTAGGAAATTAAATTTAGGTGGGATAAAAGTCGCTGGATGGAAAGTAGGAATTACTTTAAGTCCTGGAACTAATGTTGATTCAAGGATACTTCCACGCCATTTAGTAATACCTACACGACTTGTCAATGCGACCAATGCAATATTGCCAAGTGCAATTACTATATTTGGATTTAATTGCTTTAATTCATCTCCAAGCTCTTGAATATATTGATAACCTTCTTTTGATATATTGTATTTTCCTCTAGTATCAATGTTAATATAGTTCTTAATTGGTTTGTCTAGATCCTTAATTACATTTGTAAAATAAGAATCAATTCTAGAAAGTTTAGCCATCTGAATACATTCATTTAGTGCCTTACCTGCTGGACCTATGAATGGTTTTCCTTGTCTAACTTCTTGAAACCCCGGCTGTTCCCCAACAAAGGCAATTTTAGCATTAGGATTTCCTGAAGGTGGGACATAAGTAGCTTTCATTAATGAACCTTCTTTTATTGTTAGTCCGTTAAATTGTTGAACGGACTAGTTAAATTGTACATTTGGCGTCAAATTTGTCGTGTAATGCAATAATTAATGTATGTATATAATGGTATATGAAATTACCGAAACACGTTAAAATCAACCATTGTGTTAATCGCCAATCAAATGACGGCATTACCACACCATGGCCTGACATAAAAAGATCGTTCAACAATTAAACAAACTTAGAATGTAGTTTAACCAAAAAACTATCTCTGTAGCCCTTACTTAGTTCAAATCCAACTGGTGACATTCCAAGTTCATGTGCAGAGATTATTCCATTACCTGAACCGGCACAAGGAATTAGGACCCTTGAGCCAGGAAATGCAAAGGTATTGTAAATTTCACTAGTCAATTCAATAGGTCGTTCTGTAGGATGAATTTTCTGAGTATGGTTTACAGGAGGAAAATTAAACAAGTTTGCTCTACCAGGTTTGTTTAATGCTGGCCGACCTTTCCAGCAGTAAAAGAACATTTCGTAGGAATTAGCTAAGTAAATTTCTGGGTGGTTAGATTGACCTGGTGACTTAGTCCAAATGCCACACATTCTAGATGTATGAAAGTTATTATTTATAATTGCCTTATAAACATCATTGAACCATGGTTCCGGCCCAAACCAGAGGATGAGCCAACTATGTTCGGCCATTACTCTATAACATTCTTTAAGCATTCTGTTAAGCCCTAGCCAAGTATCTTCAGAGTTAGGTTTAGTCGGTCCATTTATAAATGAGTTAGAAGGAACTTCATTATAATCATCTTTGTTATATATAGATTCTCCATTAACCTTCTTCACTCCATGAAGACCAATGGCATAAGGTGGATCAATTTCAACTAAATGAAATACTCCATCAGGTATTTTTTTAACTCCCTTGAAAAAATCATTAAGAATATAGCATTTAGATATTTGAACAAAGGAACTATCTTGCCGATTAAGTTCCATCTTTTTTACAATAGCTTCTTTAATAACTGCTTCATCCATCTTCTTTAGGATTTTAGAAGCATCTTTTTGTGTCTTGCATGTGCCGAAAAGTTCAGGAAATGCATCTCGGGCTTGTGCACGTTTAATAGCTGTAGAAACAGTTGCTTTTGACTGATTAAGAAGTTCACCTGTATTTTCAAGTGACCAGCCTTCTTTAGAAGGGCCAGGACCTTTCACTCCATGAATTTTCTGCTGTAAGTTATTTACTTCCCGAACTAAATTATCATACTCCCAGTATTCAAAATCCTTGCGGTGTAGGTTTTCTGCAAGCTCAATTGACTTCATTTCAAATTCTGAAATTGTCTCAGGAAAGATTCTTGCTGGTAGGATTTCTACATTGTTTTTCTTAAGGACCATGAATCTACGCTCACCGGCAAGAAGCAAATATTTTCCTGGAGCAGTCTGCTTTACAGCTAGAGGTGAAATCAGTCCACGTTCTTTTATAGAATTTTCTATCTCATCTAAATCCCCCATTTCTTCACGAGCCCTAGCACCAATCTCGATATTAGAAATGGGTATCATAGCTACTTTCCCTACCTCAATATTAGACATTTTAGTTTTCCTTGGATAAAATCTTAAGTAATTCTGCAGCTTGTAGTTTGCTTATTTTAGGAGTTTTTTTAGCTCTTGATTTTAAATTAGCTTTAGCTTTAGCCTTAGTTATTTTCTGTGGTAGTCTTCTATTAAGTCGTATTTGTCTTAAGTGCTCAATTGCCTCATCATGTGACATATCAGTAATTGATTTAATGCCTAGATCTTTTATCAACATAATGATTTTCCTATTTTGTTAGCTTTAGATAAACTAGGTATTATCTTGTGTGGTTTTATAGCTTCGTCTAGTAAAATACCTACAATGACCTGTCCATGAAGTTCGATAAGATCAAGTAAGTCATCTATAATTATTGAAAATATAGACCTTTTAATTCCATAAGTTCCAAGAAGATTATTTAGTCTTTGTTGCTGATCTTCTGTGATTTCTATACTTAGACGTGGTTTGTAGTCAGGATTAGGATTAGGATTAAAATTAGTCATTTGTTTTCTCAGGCATGCCAAAGTCAGTGATTGGTGAATTAGCTATAAGACTATCTTTTAATTTTAAGTTTTTATTGGGAGTTGATTGGTTAGGTATCTCATTAAATTGATTAAAAATATCCCATAGTTGCATTCTATAAACACCACCTTCTTTTGGCCATGCAAGTGGGCCATTATAAAACTTATTAAAGACAAATCTAAGATAGTCATATTCTTCTTGGTCTAATAAAATTTCATACTTGGTTTCTTTTGTCTGTTTAATATTCATGATAGGTTATCCCTTTATTATATAATTAGGATTAAGTTCTGTTAGATATTGCCTAACAAGTTCTTTTTGATAGTTATTTATTATCATTTCATATAAATCAGTCAATGAAGTTATTTTAATCCCATCAAAAATAAATGAAATAACTTCTACTTCAAACTGTTCCTGGATACCATTTTCAGGTTCGGCCTTTCCATAGTACACATCATCAATGGTTATATCTAGAGTAACTTGCATAATAACCCTCCTTGACAATGATCCTTAGATCTACTCCAAGGACCATTATCAATCTTTTATTTACATTCCTGAGATAAACTTCTTTACTGTGTTTTGATCTCCATACTCATCTGATTTTTTAATCCCAAGAATGGCCCAACCTTCTAGACCAACCAGATCATCTTCCCAGGAGAATGGCCTCGAATAGTCAATACCAAAACAAGTTGCAAACTGTTTAAATTGGTAGACACTTCGGGCATATGACTTAGCATTAAGCTTAGTCTGATCCAATTCCCAAAAGAATGCACTAAACTCCATGACCATAGGATCTTCAGGCACATCAAAAATAGGACTGTACCAAACACAATCATTAGTAGCAGAAGTTCCTGACCTAACACCAATGATTCTTATTTTTACTTCGCTTCCTACAGGGAGTGTTTTAGGTTCTTCTGCGCCTGTAATTTCTGACTCAATATTACTGTAATCTGTAAGCATTTTGACTCCTTTGATTTTAGGTTAGGTTGATTAATAACTAATTATAATAATCACTGTTAAAGATTCATAGGCATAATATCCTCCTAATTTAATTTATTAGTCTGTTAAATAATTTAACAAACTATTCAAGATTAAGTTTAGGTTTATCCTGCCAACTTAATCCAATTTTCTTTAATAGTTTTTTAATGTCAGGTTCCTCGATTGAGTTTAGTTTATTATTAGCCCTTAATCTAGACCTAGCAATATACTGTCCTTGCGAGTCAACTAATAATTCACGTTTAGTTCCACCTGGTCCTGGAAACCCACGAATTACATAGATTTCATCAAACTGTAATGGGATAGTAATTACTGCCTTACCAGTTGTATTAAAACGATACTTGGTTTTCTTCAGTGGTGTGCCATCCTTTGTTTGCCCAACAATTTCTTCTGTAGTCTTTAAATGCCCAGTTAGGATAAAATCACATTTAATTGACATTAGTTTTTTAATATAGTTAATCATTAAGATTTTCTGTGGAGTGTAGTCCTTAGTAAACTTTGGCGCTTCACCGGCACGAGATTGGGAATTTAGTTGATAATTCATAATAGCATCGCCCCAAGTCGAAGCACTATCAATTACATAAGTCCCAAACATATCAAAGTAATTTGTCCTAAGTCTAATGTCAATAGCCTTCATCCAATTTGCAAAGACTCTTGGTTTATAAGGGTCCTCCAATTCCCATTGTGTGTCGGCTATTACGTCTCCTGACCTTATTAAGTTAGTTAAACATTTAGTTCCACCAGGATCAAATGAGTCGATGTGAATAGGAAAACGGGCCGTTCTTAAGATAAATGTCTTACCAGCACCCGATTCACCAGTGATTAATGCACTAAAACGCTTTTGCAGGGGGTCTTGATTGTAGTAATCCCTTACTTTTTTTAGCTCATCTAATTTACCATAAGTCATTAAGGGTTCTCCTTATAATGATCCCATTCGTGAGATTGATTCATTGATAGTCCCTTTATTGTATACAGAGTTATTTGGGGAGAATAAGCAAAGATATAGTGAGTAAAAGAGATTTCACGCTACCTTCCTTCGTTTCCGCCACTTTTAATATGCGCAGCGAGTAGTTTATCCCCGAAGAATCCCTCAAGCAACGTCAAACGACTGTCATCTTCGGCACTATATAGTACTCGTCTTCGTTTGCCTGCCATTCGATGAGCGGTTAGTTTCAGAATAGGCGAATGTCGCTTTAGCCGGGCAACTAGTTTTTGCGTCAGTGGATGGGGTTTCAACGTACTAGACACTGACTTTGGTTGAGGTGGTAGCATGTAATTGTTCGGTATGACAACGAAAGAACGCTTGTTGACATCACCCAGTTCAATAATTGAAGATGAGTCGGATTGCAGCCAAAAGGTTGTGTACTGGTCCGTCTTGCGGATGTAGCTAACTAACATGATATCTCCTATTCAGGATAACAGGCGAAAACAGCCCCGACGGCAGCGTTGGAATCACCGCGAGTGTTATACCAATAGGCCGCCCACACCCCCGCAGTAGCACCGTTGCCCCAATTACCGCCAGACCGAACACATAACTGATCCCTTATATACTGATAACAATAATCAGTACCGAATAGGTTGGTCCCTGCCGTGGACATACCGCCATCCATCGGAATTCCAAACCCGGTCAAGACATTGCTGATTGCATCGCTCAACACCTGGTTAGCGCCATTGCCGAACCTCTGAGCATACCCATTGTTGGGATATGTAGTCGCGAAGGCAGGGGTAAACGCCTCCATCATTGCCGCGACACCGGTTGCACCCCAGTGATCGGTAGCCAAGGTCGTGCCAGATGTAAAGTCCTTCATTGCCGTCGCCGTCTTGGCTACGTAGAATGTTCCTGTTGTCGCCGTGCCGCCGTCTGCAACCGGGTCGTAAGCGGCATAGGCCGTGGTGTCCGGCGCACTGATTAAGGTGTAGGTGTCCGCTGTCGGCACCGTGTCTACCTTCCACATCTTACTTGACAAGTTTACCCAGTCCGCCTGGGCAATAGAATCAAGTTGGACATAATCCCCTACCGCCAGCCCATGCGCAGTCCAGGCGAAAACCGGGGTTGCAGCGCTGGTAATCCCTTCAATTGCCGCTGTGACCGCAATACAGGTCAGACCAAGATCAGGCCGCCACACATTGCCACCGACATCGGCAACTCCGCAGTTTTGTCCATTGTCAGTGGTCTTCGCAAACGGAACTCCAGACCCTGCCAGGGCGCAGTTGCTGTACCCAGCACTAGTGAAACTCACAGTGGCATCGTTTACGTCGCCCAAGGCATTATTGTTATTGCCCTTGGGGAAATTATAGGTGGGATCAAACCACGCACAATACGTACTGCCGGTTGCTGCCTGACCATGAGCCAGGGCTACCAATGCCAGCCAGGAGGCAACGAAACGTGATTCCTCGAACCATATTGAGTCGGGATTTATTGCCCCATCAACGCCATCTCTGGCATGGGCGGCATTGATTGTTTCGTAGTAATAGTTCCTAGCGCATGCCGTAAGATCGGCAATAGGGTTGTGCAGTGAGCTAGTTGAGATCGGCAACCCGTTTTTGATCGAACTGACAATGAACCCGGTGCCCCAGGCTTGTTTAGAGCAATCGTATTTATCCCTGAAAAATCCCCGCTTGTTCTCCCCGCCGTCGATGAATGCCCGGTGCCGGAAGTAGCCTACCAAATTCGCAGTTGCATCATCCTGGAAGGCATCTTCCGGCTTAATATCAACTGAGTTTACCCCGTAGGTGGGGTAAGTAGGGTTATCTACATGGCCAATCCGTAGCCAGCCGAACGGCTTCCAGCAGCAAATGGAACCTTCTTTATACTGGTAATTTCCATAGTTATCGGCGGATGGCGAGAGCGTGCCCGGCATAGGCGAAAACCCGGCATAGACTTTAGGTGTAACTCCGGCCCCGAAGCCAATTCCACCGGGAAGGCCAATATAGTTCTTCCTGCCGGAATAGAAAAATGCTATCTTCTTTGATCTGTTCATGGCATTAGATAAAATAGAGTTTAATATTGACAACAGCACCTGCCACGGTATTTTCTGTAAGGGCTACAGTCAATCCCTCAGAAAAGGCAGCCGGCGGAATCACGTCAATTCTAGCAGATGCAGGGATCGCTGCACCAAGTCCGGTTAGTAAATCAATCCCACCTGAATTTTTAGTCGTAATCCCTAATGTATCTGGTGCAGGTGTTCCATAAACTATATCAACACTTGCAAGAATTCCATTAGCACTTGAGATAACCTCAGATGTAAAAACTCCAGTACCATCTGCTGTCAATGCCATTTCAATCGATGGAGGTAATGTCCAAGGTTGGTCACTAGAATTATATTTATACTCGTGCATTTAATTTCTCCTATTATTAATGTTTAGTCCGTTCAATTATTTAACAGACTATTTTGAATCTTTAGGGATTTCTTTAGTAAGGATCTCTAAAGCATTCCTTAAAATCTCTAAATCATCATAACCGTCTTTTACTGCCTTATTAATAGCTTCTATTGGACTATCTCCACAAGCATTCAATGTCATTGTGGAAGCCTCTGTAAATTGTAGTCCTAGGCCAGTTATCTGGCATTGGTACTGATTTCCATTGTGCCAAGTACTTCCTACCACAATCCCATTAATAACAATGCTATTAATATCAGTTTCTTTTACTTTGCGAGGTGTAAATTCCATCATTTTGATTCTCCTAATTCAATGATTGAAAATTTGGTGTGAGAGACTTAAAAATACTTGGAGCATAGGAATATAAATCCTCCCAAATAGCATAAGCTATTGCTTGGATTTGTGGGTGGGCAGCTTTTGATCCTCTAAGAGTGATAAAGTGCATCCATTCACGAAGATTAGCCATCATTACAATTTCTGTTTTGAGGCAGTTAGGTAAAACTGATCTGGCAATTTGTGGACTAGCTCCAGACGTTATTAATTTTCTATAGTGAATTTCTGCTTCACAGCATGCAGATTTCCATAAGACAAGTTGTTCAGGAGTAAGTGTAGGTGGTTTTATGAAGGTGCATTCAGTACCAAATTTATTCTTTGAATAGTTACAATACCTAGTACTTTCCTGCGCATAAGAAGCTATCCTATGCCGAACAATTTCATGTGAAATTCCTCTATCTGTAATTATTCTATAAGAAGCCACTGCATGTTCAAGCATTGCATGATGCCCTGAATTTTTTAACTTATTACAAAATTCATATGCTGAATCATTAGTTATCTTATCCTCACTTTTATAGCAGGTTCTTGCAGCAGCTTCAATTTGCTGTTCAGGATTAGAAGTTATCCAAAGTAATTTTATAGATTGCTGTGCTATCTTCATTAAAAGCCTCCAAAATCAAGATTTATTTTATTAGTAGTTTCCATTGCAGAGGGGTCCCAAAATTCTATTTTATAACCTAATGGTGGCTCATTACAATGTTGGAGTGGATTACTCCATGAAATGCAATAGTCATGATATGCACAGCCCCAGTAATTGCTACAGGCTGTAGTATTCATTGGAAATGCTGTCATTACTTGATCATTTTCCTGGCAGTGCATTAAGTGATCTGTTTCGGCCTCAATTGAATCAAGTAAGTAATTCACGTGCCAAAGCCAGTTAGACATTTGATCCGCAGTTTTCCATGCAGGAACTCTACGTAGTTCAATGTTATATTGTTGAGGACGTTTTAAGTATGAAAATGCCGTACCGCAAAATTCAACACCTAATACTTCATCAATAGGATACATACAATAAAGACAGTGTGTATAGGTTCCATTTTGTAGGCTTAGGTAGAATTTATTAGACCATTGATTAGTGAATCGTTTAGCACTTTTATGGTCCCAGGAAAATATCTTTCCTGATTCTTTATTCCTTAAAACAGAATCCATTCGATAATGAAGGACTCTTTTTTCATCTATAGGTACGGTCCCTGAAATTTCAGTGTAGAGTAATTCATTATCAATTAGATCTCTTGATTTTTCCGTAGCGAATTTTTCAAGTGCATAAGCAACTGCGACTGGATCTTTAGGACGATAAATGTCATCTGATTCAGGGGCAAATTCAAGACGGTAAAAATCTATAAATGCTTTGTAAGCACCTGAGATATCTTTGTAGCCATGGATTAGTTGGTGTTCTCTAGCTATATGCCAGGCCTGACCAAAGTAAAGATCATGTGCAGGTTTATCTATTCGCCAGCCGAGAATGTACTCATAGAAGTATTTTCTAGGGCATTCAGAATAGGTTGAGAGTTTTGAACTATCTTTTATTTCACTTGTCGGATGTAATCTTATTGGATTCATTTTTATTGGCCTTGTTTAGTAAATATTGGTCAAGAAGTTCTTGAGTAAGGGATAAGATTCTATTGGCTGATATTCTTCGTATTGATGTAAATTCATCAGGATTATCCCAATCCTCAAGTATTGCTATCTCCTGTAAGGCATCTATTCGCCATTTCCTTAATACTCTTTCGCTTATCATTATTTTTTCCTCCTATTCTTCTTATTATAGTCTTCTATTTCTTTTATAAGGCTATTAATATAAGAAATTGCTACAGTTAAATAAATCTTACGAAGGGATGAAAAAGAAAAATCCTTAGATTCTTTTAATCCATTAAGTTGCTTAACCATTCCTTTTAATCTATAAAGAATGAAGTTAATCTTCTGTGATTTTTGCTTATTTATTGACATCTTATTCCCCTATTATTAGATTTCTTTCAATGTAATCCCCTTGCTTAAACAATAGTAAATTAAGTCGATTGAATCGCTGAGCGAAGATGGCACATGCTACAGCATTCATTACATTTAAACTACATGGAACAATGTAATCGTCTGGAGTAGCATCTTTCATCTTGTCTATAAATAGTCTAAACATATTATTTGTTGAATAGCGATTTATTGACCCTTCCGATAGGTATATAATCTTCCCATAATTCTCAGCTCTATGAAAATCATGGGAGGATTTATTAATGACATAGACATTAGGCATTTATTATTCCTTAGTTACTTTGAGCAGTGTTTCAGGAGCAGTTGAAGTTTTTGGCTGCCCTTCTAAATTTTTATCTTTTTCATTTTCCGACTCAACCTCATAACCTTTTTCAAGATTGTTCAATTTCTGAACAGACCTAAATGAATTAAATAAGATATTAACCTCAGCCTGAGACTTTTCCTCTTTTTTAATAACCTTTCTAACCTCATCAAATGTAAGGGAGTCTTCTGAGCATTCATGAGGTTCAACCATGTCATAGATTTTTTGCTGGGGTTTTGACGCTTTACGGATATACAATAGTTCTTTTCCACACTGAGCACAATAAAGATTTTTCATAGTGATTATTTTCCTTAGGAAATTTCAACTTGAATTTGTTCATAGGTTTTTGCTGTAGGATTTATTAAAGTTACCTTACAAGTGACTTTTTCTGAAGTTTCAATAAAGGCTGAGACTTCAGATGAGATTTTCATAGGGACATAACCTAATACAATATCTGAGTAGGAAATAATTATTGCATTAGGATCGTAGTTATTAGTTGGTTCAGGCGTAAGTTTTAAGAAGTCATCTTTTTTTATCTTGTTTAGACATGTTTTAGCCTGGTGAAACTTTACTCCTGCAATGAAAAAGATCCATGAGTTCATTTTAAGTCTCCTTAAAGTTAAAGTTATTTGGTAGCTAAGTCCGTCTGTTTCAGTGATACTGGTCGGTTATCACTATGTTAACTGCTTAAAATAATATCACCTTTATTTAAAGGGGCAGTAAATTTCCACGAATTGTTATTAACAATAATTCTGTCATAACCATTGATTTCCATATTAGAAATTAATATCCTGTCATTCGGATCATTTTTAGCTTTCACGTCTTCAAGCGTTAAAACATCACCTCCTAAATAATACATAGGACTAGTGCTTGTAACTTTGCTATCTAGTTCATTGTCTTTCCTACTTCGCGTCGTAAACCTAAAACCGTAAGGCTTTGATCCGTGTCTTTCTTTTATAGTCTCAGCCATATTTTCAGCCTGACTAACATTCCAACTATCAATATCTTTTGTTGTCTCTTCACTCACAAAAGAACCAGGACTGTAAAATGTTACAAAATGTTTTTTCATGTTAATCCCCAATAATTAAAATTAGCTAACAAGCGCATCAATGTGGATGCTGCTCCTCGTTTCTACACAATTAGTCCGTTCAATTATTGAACAAACTTATTAAACACCTTCTGGAAAAGTATAAGTTTTCCAGGTTTGGCCTCTTTTAATAATCCAAAAATGTTCAGAAGCATCATTTACAGCAATGAAATATAAAGAAGCTATGAATTTTCTAATCGGTCTAAGAAAAAAGATTGATTTGGTGTCTATAATTGAATTAAGGTTTGTCAAAAGCCTAGAATTTGCTGCATGAAAGGCTTGCCAGGTCGGTGGTGCTATAGTCCAATCATCATCATGGATGAAGCAAGCTATTGATATTTTAAGGCCTAGGATTGATTCAGGAATTATTTTCTCTATCCAATCATGTCCTGGACCACAGCAAGAAGGTATGTGATTTGGAATTGGTAGACTTTTAGCTTTAATGAGAGGAATTGAGTTTAGTATAATTAATTCATGGATAGGTTTAGTGTTTATTTGTGTATCTGGTATCTGCTTTATTGTAGATGTAAATTTCATAATAATCACATAACAAGGTCAATTAACATTGACTGCAAGGTTCAGCAGAAAAGAATCTATTACCCTTTCCATTTGGTTTGACTGTTTTGTAGTCAAAACCAAGCTCTTTACCAAGTTTTTCCCATGCTAAATTAGCCTTTTCCTGAGGTGATTTTGGAGTACCATATTGAAGCATAATCATTGGCACCGGTTTACATACGCTAAGAATTTCATCCAGTTGTTCTTGTGACATTTCAAAATCTTTCATCATTATATCCTTGTTAATTAGAGATTTAAATTTCCCACTACCTAGTAAATTTGACCCTTCGAGGAAAAAGTTAGTTTACTAAATAGTGAGAAAACTTTCATTTGATTTTTCCTACTAACTATCTTACAAAATACTGAATTTAAGTGTTATATTACTTTTGCTTAGTCTTTTCTTTTTCCATGTTGAATAGTTTAATATTTGTATTAAACAAACTTAATCAATTATCTTACAAAACACAGGAAATCTAGGAACCTTCTTATCCGTTAAATGTTGATAAGATACTTTACATATTTTTCCAATAAGCTCTTCTTTGACTTTCCAGTATTCTTCGCGATCTTGTTTAGTAAAGCCCGAACCAACTTTGAAAATACAACCATCAGAGCCAGTGCAAAGAACTGACCCAAGTGAATTTTTCGGCTCTCCTGTGATAGAAATTTCTTCATTATAGCCAACAATTTTATACTCATCCGATTTTTTAGGTTTAAACTTCATTAAATAAATACTCCGCTTTCGCACATAAGGAGCATTTAAGTGTCTTGCAATTATTCCTTCATAGTTTAGGGATAAAATCTTATCATAAGTCTTCATTACCTCTGATAAATTATTACAGAGATAAAAAGGAACTATTTTTAAATGTGGGCTTAGACCAATTAAACTTTTTATTGCTAAAGTTCGATTGATTTGAGGTTCTTCATTAACACAGTCAAATATATGGTATTGGATTGATTTATAATCAGGATGTAAATTTACTGTGCGAGAAGTCCTAGAAACTATTTGCTCAAAACTCATCCTATGACAGTATAGTTCTCCATCAAGTTCATCAAATGGCAAGTTTAATTTATTTAGCTCTTCATTAATATGAGGCACTGAATAAATAATATTTTCTTCAGATGAAAGTAAAAGGAAATTGTCATTAGGTAATTTGACCGCTCTGCAACGTACTCCGTCAAGTTTAGGTTGAATGATGTAAGGAGGTCCCCATTTAAGGAGTCGTTTTTCCTCAAATGGGTAGCAAAGGATTATCCCAACACGTTTCTTATATAGTGTTTTATTAGACATTTTTTTATCTAAGTAAATTATTAATGTAGGTTTTTGTCTCGGTCCAAGAACCAGAGGATTTTGAAATATGCTCTGCAATATAGACACTAAACTTTACTTGTTCTTCTTCTGAAGAATTTGGAAGTGCGTAGTCCCAAATATGTATATCAATACAGATAGGACATTCAAACTTTTCCTAAGTCTTATGACTAAACCTTGAATTGTCCTGATAGATGGATAACCTTCTCTTCTTTTCGTCATCTTATTGGCCTCTTATTAGTTTGTTAGTCTGTTCAATTGTTGAACAAATTAAAAACAATTTACGAAAATGTGCAGACTAAGGTTTAAAAATGACGCCTGGACAATGTAATTATCATCCAGACGCCAAAGGAGGAATGATGAAACTTATTATGCTTCTGCGGCTTCCTGAAGAAGTTGAAGCATCTCTGCCTGCTTCTCCGGTGTAGCAGTTTTGAACTTGGCGATAAATGCAGTCTGCGCATCTACACGACCACCGGTAGTAGTCACACCCATTTTGGCCGAACCGAGTGCGTCCTGAATCTGCTCACAGGAAAGACCTCGTTTGATCTGTGAACGAATGTTAGACTGGAGAGTTACTCTCCAATTATTAAATGCATTAGTGAGAATTGCATCCTCCCCAAACATTCTCAAAGCCTCATTAACATCTTCTGCATAGTTTATAACTACTGCACATTCAATAGATTCCTGCCCATCTTTTCCAGGAACCTTTGCAACTACTTCTTTTTGTACCATTTTTAGGCCTCCAATAAATTATTGATCTTATGGTATTATGGCATTATTGCCAATTTAAAATTACATCATACATGTAGTTTTAAATTTTGTCAATGGTTATTTTTTGAGTCAGTTTTGAATTATTAGATTATTGTACAGGAATTTTTATCTGCCTTTTTTTCTATTTCCTCTATAAAGGTTCTAAATTCCTTGTTAAACAAACTAAATATTTTCCACATACTCTCAGAATCTCTGTCAATCAGCAAAGTACTAGCTGCTAATGCCCCAGAAAAGAAAAGTCGACGAGCAATCTTTTCATCTTTAGGATTTAGATTAATAAATACTGAAGATTTAAAATCTTTCCACTCTTTTCAATTAGATTTGACTCCATTTCATTACTCCTATACAATTTTACCTTCAGGAAATTTTGTAGTGAGTGGTCTATAGTCAAAATGGCCAAACTTACCACATTTAGCACATCTCATTGCAGGTATTACATGACTATGAAAATGCTCATCATCATAACCTGATTTATGATCTATGTAACCGCAAAATTCACAGATGAAGTCTGCTACAAAGTCTCTCCGATTTTGAGAGATGATTTTATTTATCTTCATTTGCAAGATTCTCCTAGTAATCTAGCTTCTTCAGCAATTATTAAAGCAAAGAAACATCGATCATAGCCTTCTGATTCTTTATATTTCCAATAAGCATTGCTTGCTATACAGCATCCTTTAGGCCAAAGACTTTTCATTATACAAACTATTTCACATGATATTGGAAGACTCCTTTTAAGTAATGCATATTCACATGCAGGACAGTTTCCAAGATATTCGCTTGCTTCAGGAATATTCCTTTTCTTCAATTTAGGGTCATTGGCCAACTGAATCCATATCCTATACATCGCCTCATAGCATTCCTTTTTAGTCATTTTTAACTCCTTTATACTTTATTGGACCATTACTTAGTCTTTTAACTTCATTCTCAAGCCTTTCTATATCCTCTATCATTGAGTAATTAATTTTAGCAAGTCCTACAATCGCAGCCATTGAATATCCAAAGTATTTGGCCATAGTACGACCATTAAACAACTGGTCATCTAATTCATGGGCATCATTAGTCATATCTTCAGCAATCATTTTCAGTACTTCTTTTCTAGTCATTTTTAACCCCTTTAAAAGATTATAGTTTGACAAATATTTTCATTTCTCCTTACTATTAAATATGATACTCCTGCTAGGAATCGAACCTAGATAACACGGTTATAAGCCGTGCCCTCTAACCATTGAGATACAGGAGTATTTTGTTAGTTTTAGGCAAAGGCAATAAAAATACCTATTAATGCCATTCCCACACTCATAAAGAAATTATGTCCAAGAGGTACTTTAAATTCATCGGCCAGAGGCGATAATATATGAAGCAATTCAGGGATTATAAGATCTACCATGAATAGTCCTAACACTAACGATAGTTTAAACAATATCATAATTATTTTCCTTTAATTCTTTTAATGTCATTATCACACAGTTGTACAATCTCTGCCGCATATTTTTTACTGTCTCTGGTTGACGCTCCTTCCCATAGACGAAAGGGACTTAAATTGCGTATACAGCCACCACCTGGCCAAGTAATAATGCAAGTCGAAGAACAAAATTCTGATGCGCCGTCTCGGCTATGTGTAAGGTCATACTCACACGCAGGACAGCCACTAACAAAATCATCAATATCTAACCCCACAAGGTTAAACATCTTGTCCTTATCCCCGGTTCCGTGTTCCGCTTCCACTTGCCACAATTCACGACAAGTCTTTAGGGCTTCAAGTTTTGTCTGTTTCATAATAATGCTCTTCTATTTTAAATCCCTTTAACTTCATCCAAAATCCCTAATGCTTCCGCAAGCGCAAATATCTCACTTTTAGAAAAAGTCAATTTTTTCTTCCTTGACTTTTTCCTCTCCAACCGTTTAAACCTACCATCTAATTCAGCTAATTGAATATCAAGAATTTTAAACTCCTTACATTGTTCCCTATGCAATTTCAGGATATTATGATAAGACTTTTCAGCCGCTCTGAGATGGCCTGTGGTTTCCTTTACCTTGAAATAGACAATATCTTTTTCTTTTTGTAGGTCAGCGATTTGCTGAGTTAATTGCTCATTCATTTTGTGCTCCTAAAATACTCACAAAATGATTTACGAGGGACAAAAATATGCCTAAGATGGCATCGGGAAGGATGGTTAGCATGAAATTTACAATCTTGACAATACTTAACTTTTTCTTTTACTTTATCTAATTTCTTCTTTTCCATTAGAATTTCCTTATTAAGGATTTATAAAATAGTATGATAAAACATTTCATACTTTATAGCAATTCCTCTTGACATAGACCGTGAAAGGCCGCATCTTCGTAACCAGCCACGAAGTTTGATAGGATTTAGATAATGCCTTAATATCTCTTTCATTGGTGACCTTTTAACTACTGTACTTTGGTTTCTGGTATTGAAAAGGTTTCATCTTTATACTCTGATGCAATCCATTCGAGGGCCTCGATTAAACTAGACCCTTCAATACTTGTAATGCAATGCACACTCCTGGAATTTATAGGTAGTGCTATAACGATATATTCATAGTCACCTTTGGCAACATCATTCATGAATGTTTCAACCATTTTAACACCTACTTTTGGATCAGTACTTAATATTGATTCGTTCATTTTCCTACCTCCATGAATTAGTTCATTTCATTCCTGATAAATTGGCTCATTCCAATTATCATTCCATTTAAAATACCATAACACAAAAAATCGTCCTATGCAACTGTTATTTTCAGTGTAGTATAATCTCAATCATTATGAATAATAGTTTGTTCAATTGTTGAACGAATTATTGTCCGGCAATGGGCATTTATGGCATCAATGCCATTGACGATCGTCACAATGGGCCGTGGTTACCATTCCATGCCCCGGCACATACCATTACATGGACCAACAAATTATTTGACCACATGGCAAATTTGACGCCATTCGTACATTTACCGTTCCTAATCAATCATTCTAAATTATCCAGAGTTTCGGCCAATGCAGTTATGAATACAAATGCTATAATTATTACCACTATATAACATATTAAGTACATTTTAGTTCCTTCTTGTAAATTATTCAAGTCTGTTCAATAACTGAACAAACTATTTAACTAACTTACCTATCATAATATCAACCTTAGGCCATAATTTAGCATACATTAAACCATCTGGTTTTAATAATTTCCCTTTCAAGCAATTCTTACACTGTAATTTACTAGCCTCATTACAAACACAAATCAATTTACCTTTCTTTTCATTCTTCATTCTTAATCCCTCCTTTCGGCACACTCATCATTTGCTGATTAATCTTCTCCTGATCAATTTCCTTCTGTTTAATTTCCCTTGCTTTGGCCTGCATCTCACTTTCTGACATTTTAAGTTTATTCAGCACAGGTTTAGGTTCAAGTTCAATCTCAATCTCAATTTCATCAACATTAACCTTAATCTTCTCATCAACTTCCTTTAACTGATCCAAACTGATATTTATTATACTATCTGGTTCCTGCTTTAATCTATCCAGTACCTTCTTCCCTTCTATTTCCTTCTCCATGGTTACCTTTGCTCTATCTTTCTCAGCCATTTCTCGTCCCTTTTCCCATTCCTCATCTGAACCTATTGATCTGTATTCATTAAAACTTCCATTATCTTCCCATTCATTCTTTCTAGGTTTAATTTTACTATCTAAATGTAAATTATGTAGTGCATTTCTTTGCCCTCTATTTCCATCTAAACTAATTCTATACTTAAACTGTAAAAAGTCCCTAGCATTTTGGCATGCCATTAATGAACTAATCTCTTCATTATCAAGTAATGATTTTATAATCTGTTCAATTGATTCATTTATAATGTCTGATAAATGCCTAAGATTAACTCCTCCATGATCTAGCCATTGATCTAAAGCCACTAAATATCTAGACTGTACCCAAACTTGGACCAATACATCTCTTTTGTATGTTATAGGATTTATCATGGCCTTTCCACATGTACTATTTTCTGCATAACCTTTATTTGAGCTCTTTTTGTTTCCCATCTTAATCTCCAAACTATGGATTTGCCGAACTAGTCCGTTCAATTGTTGAACAAACTATTTGCCTAATACCTATGTGTAAATGTGTCATTGCCATTGCCATTGCCAATAACCGACATTACCCATTACCCATTACCCATTACCGAATTTGTAATGTCGGACGCCTCCCCACCCATGTCCGTTCAATCGTTGAACAGACTAAGACCCTTAACCTTCTAACCTCCTAACCATCTATCTAACCTTAGCTTTAACCTTAGTGTTATTATCTATCTAATATATTATACACACTATATATATTGTATATATATATTCTATATAGTATATATATTATACCTATACTAGGTCCTAGTTAAGTATTAAGCTTAGGGCTTTAAGTTTAGGGTTTTAAGCCTATAGATCGTTCAACCATATTGGCATATTGGCCGGGAGGGGCGTCCGACATTACAAATTTGGCATTGTGCATTGTGCATTACCCATTGTGTAATGTCGATTATAATTGTACATTACATGTAGTTGACCACAAAACACATGTAAAATTGTGTACAATTGGGTTAGTTGGGCATTTAGTACGTGTTTATTAGGTAAATTGGCCTAGTTGGGTTAAATTGGTCTAGTTAGTTAAATTTAGGTAGATTAATTGAATAGATTGTTAAATTGTTGAATGAACTATTCAATTATTAATAGTCTGTTAAATTGTTGAACGAACTAGATAATAAACTGCCCTTGGCAAGTCTTTAGGTTAAATTTGCTCAGGGCAATAAAAAAGGGACATAATGAAATCATTCATTTGTCCCTATTGTTTGTCACTATCAGGTCATAGAATCAATTGATTACCTATTCGTCACTTACCTTCAACAATGAAGGATTTTCCACTGCTGCCGTTGCCAACTTCCTGGCCAATTCAACGTCAATTCCTTGACTTGTGAATGCTGCCATGAACACTTGAATTTGTTCCTCGGCTGATTTCACCTTCTTGCCACATTCGCCGGCCGGTACAGTTGTCCCGTTCAGTTCTTCCAGTTCCTTTACGGACAACTTCCTCAATGGTCGTTGCATGGCAATCCTACGATTCCCGCACAACCATGATCGGATGTCACTGTCGGTTGCATTTTCAAAGTCATACGTGATCAGTAGGCTTACAACTCCACCCGCATCATTTGTCACTTTGAAACTATCACTAATCTTGCCGATCATTCGTCCTAAATCTGTCATGGTACTGCCTCCATTGAAATCTCTCCCAACTTCTGAAGATCCCATGACCTTTCGTGACGTTGTACTATTATTCAATTGTCAAAGAACAATTCATTCATTCCATAATTCATTATACCTCATTGGACCATAAATGCAATATTTATTCTGTAGCAGTGCTAACTGCCCGGAATCATTGAACATTTTCATGAGGATGCCGAAGGGGGAAATTTATTTATATAGCGCGCGGGTTACCTCCTCCCCATTTTGTTTCAAGTTTAATAAAATACACTAAAAAATACAATTGGTTAGGATAATGGTTAAGCAGCAGTATTTGGGCGTTGCTTTTCAGCGCTTGTGCAGGGATAGTTAAGAATTAAAAATAAAAATAGGAAAAAAAATTAAAAAAATTAGGCAAGTTTATAGTTAAGGTTAACTATGGTTGGCAGATGCAAGTGCAGTTATAATGTCTTACCAGGCAAAACTTGTTTTTGCACAAGGCAGTAGCGTTGACAATAGTAACAATAGTAACATAGTGATAATAACAACAGTAGCAACGGTAATGGTAACAATAATGATAATAGTGATAGCAGCAATAATAATAGTGATTGTAATCACTAAATGAAATACATTAAAAAATAAATTGACAAAAATCAAACAATATGTTAAATTGACAATAAAGGCATAAAATATATCCTAGATCTGACTTAAATGACTACTGAACTTGAAACTGAATACAATTCAATAGATAATCCTCCGGCCAAACCACTCTATGGGTTTGAGTCAGTTTCTCATGATAAGCGCTGTACTGGCCGAGAAGCTATGTGGGACATTAAGCGACTTTGGCAGCGTTCACATGAAGTCATTAGACTTGCCTTAACTGGCATGAAGCAAAATGAGATCGCTAAAATTTTAAACATTACCCCTGCTACAGTCAGTAATACTTTAAATTCACCTATCGCCAAAGAAAAACTTTCAGTTATGAGGAAAGCCCTTGACGATGAAACTGTAAATGTTGCAGTTGAAGTTGGACGTTTGGCTGAAAAGGCAATTGCAACTTATGATGAAATATTTGATAATGGGACGGTTAGTTTAAAACTAAAGAAGGAAACTGCTGATACAGTTTTAATGGAACTAGGTGGGCACAGATCACCTACAAAAATTGACTCTAGGCAATTTTCAATGACTGCATCATTAGAAGAAATAGAAGAGTTCAAAAAGCGTGGAATTGAAGCAGCTAAGGCTTCTGGAATGATAGTCGAAGTTCCTAATGAGTCAAAGTGACTAACTTCCAATGCTTTGTTTGTGGTAAGGAGCCAGATTTACTATTTAACAATCTACCATTTTGTAATTCTTGTTCAAAACGATTAAGAAAGGAGTTTTTAATGAAGTGTATAACTTGTGGGACTTGGGGATTTATTCCAATTACTCCTAAATCCATACTTCATTTGGCCGAAGCTCAAATGGAAAATATAGCATTGACCAACTACTGCCTAAACTGCTCGGACTTAAAATAGTCTGTTAAATAATTGAACAAACTAAGAGACTTATAAATGATTAAACTATTGAATGCATTGATAATTATTACAGTACTTATCTCATTCACAGCATGTGCCAGACTTACTGTAACAGTAAAAGATGGTTCATCAGCTACCTACACATCAGTATTTAGAGACCTAAAGGACGTAAATGCTAAACTTGGTACTGCATCACTAAAGATTGGTTCGGCTGCAGTTAGTAATAAAATACCCAAAATAGGTGATGTAATATCTGTAATTAAAACAATTAAACTTAGTCAGTAATAATCAAACTAAAAAGATTGCTAAATGGAAGATACTCAAGTAGAAGAAATCTTATCACAATGTTCTGTAAGTACTCAAATACTTGCTAAGACATTTTTTCCTGAGCGCTTTACTCTACCATTCGCTCAAAAAGTTCATGGAGAGATATTTAAACTAATTGACGGCCCAGCAAACAAAGTAGCTATTGCCGCACCTCGAGGTTGGGGAAAGACTTCCATAGTAGCCTTGGCATTAATGACTAGATATATCCTCTACCACCATACTAACTTCATTTGCTATATAAATAAATCACATGAGGCCGCATCACTACAGACTGAAAACCTTCGACGAGAACTTGTAACTAACCCTATGATAAAGAATTTCTTTGGTGACTTTAAACAAAGAAAACTAGGTTCAAATGAATTTGAAGAAGTATTCTCAAAGAAATCCTGGGTTGCTTACAATACCTTAGTCTGGCCACGAGGTGCTGGACAACAGGTTCGTGGTGTACTATTTAAAAACTCTCGTCCCGGATTAATAGTAATTGATGATTTAGAAGATCCGCAAGCAGTTGAAAACGAAGAAATTCGCAAATCACTAATTCAATGGCTTTATGCGGATGTAATTAAGTCAACTTCACGCACCGACACAAATTGGAAAATAGTTTACATAGATACACTAAAACATGAAGATTCATTACTTCAACATTTACTAGACTCTAAAGAATGGGCTTCAGTCCGACTTGAGGCCTGCGATGATGACTTTAATCCAACTGCCCCTGATTTTATGTCTAAGGACATAATACTAAAAGAATGGAAAGATCATCAGGAGGCTGGGCAAACTGATGTATTTTTTCGTGAGTTGCGAAACTTACCTATCTCAACAAAAGACTCTGCATTTAGAAATGAATATTTTCATTACTATAACACACAACATACCCCACATAAGGATGATTTAAACCTAGATCTAACAGACGCTGATGTACAGGCAGATAAAAACATCGAGACTGTGGTCATCCTTGATCCGGCAAAGACTGTCAAAATTCATTCTGCTGAGTCTGCTATTGTAGGTATAGGTATAGATTTAACATCGGCTAAAATATACATTCGAGACATAATCTCGGATAAAATGTATCCTGATGAAATTTATGAAAATTTATTCTCTATGGCAAATCGTCTAAATGCCAAAGTCATAGGGATTGAAGAAACATCATTAAATGAGTTTATTCGGCAGCCTATAAAAAATGAGATGTTCCGCCGAGGGCAATTCTTTGAACTAGTTTGGCTCAAGGCCCGTGGCGGAATGAAAAAGTCACTAAGAATTAAGGAACTTGTCCCTTACTATCGTGGTGGTTACATCTATCACAATGCGACATGTCCAGGAATAAAAAGACTTGAGCAGCAATTATTAATGTTTCCTAGGTCAAAACTATGGGACATTATGGATTGTGCAGCTTATATAATTGAAATGCTTGAAATTGGTGAAAGATACTTCAGTCCACCTGAAAATGATAATGATCCAGAAGATGAATTTAATGTATTTGAATATGAAAAAGTTATTCCAGATTGGAGATATATTTAGTCTGTTCAATAATTGAACAGATTATTTAACAATTATGCAAGATCGTAGACTAATTAACAAAATGCAACTAAAAATAACTTTAGGTCTGGCTATATTTATAACCTTATGGATTATAACTACAACCATCTTTGTTACGCAAGAAGCTGTGCATTTTAAAGAGCAGATCATTTCCAATAGTAAAAATATCACAGCATTGCAAAATGAACTAATGTCAATTAACAAAGATCGTCAGGCTATAAACTTAAAACTCCTTAAAATATCATCTACTACACAAGATATTAAAAACTTAATAGAAAGAAACAGTAGAGTTAAATAATAACTATGAAAATTAAATGCCTTATATAATTGTAGGTAGTCAAAATACATCAGTAGATTACTCTAATGTAAACTACCACTATAATTATCCTAACAAACTTGATCTAAAACCAGGTTCTGATTTTCATGATGAACTTAGGTCAAAGATTTGGTCTAGGGCATTAGATGCTAGAACTGAGATATCTAAACGATTTAGTTCATGGAATGTAATAGATGAAAGTTTAACTACTTACATTCCCTTAAAAGACAAAGAAAGACAACTAAAACAAAAAGACTCAACTAAACCCGTATCAATAATCTTTCCATACTCCTATGCAATGCTTGAGGCATTACTTACTTATATGTCTGTGGCATTTTTCCAAGATCCTATATTTCGATATGAAGGAACTAATTCTGATGATACTATAGGAGCAATGCTTCTTGAGCAAATAATTAAAATCCACTGTATTAAAACTAAGGTACCATTAGCTATTCATACTGTAATTAGGGATGCGTTTGCTTATGGTATTGGTACAGGGATTCCTGAATGGGTAGTTAAAAATGGTCGAGTACCTATAAAATCTTCAGCTACTTCAACAAGTGATATAGGATCTAATACATCTAATTTTGTAAATTTTATAGACAAAAGGATATTTGAAGGAAATAGTCTAACATCTATAGATCCATACATGCTTCTGCCAGATCCTTCAGTCTCTTCAGATAGAATTCAGGAGGGTGGTTATATAGGATGGATTGATCAAACTAATTATATGAACATGCTTTCAGATGAAAGTAATCCAGATTCAGGTATTTTCAATGTAAGATACCTAAAATCCTGTATAACTAAAAAATCCTCCCTATCCTTGGATCAGAGTGGTAGGCAGAAAAAGTTTGGCACAGGAACCACTTATGACCAATACGGTGAAAATGTAGATAATATAAAAATGTATATAAACCTAATTCCTTCTGAGTGGGGATTAGGTCCTGGTGAATACCCTGAAAAATGGTTTTTTTGTCTATCTTCTGATAGTGTAATAACTCAGTGTGAACGGGCTAACCATAATCATGGAATGTATCCAATAGCTATTGCATCTCCTGAATATGATGGATATTCAATAACACCTATTGGTCGCATGGAGATACTTTATGGTTTACAGCATACATTAGATTTTCTATTCAATTCGCATATAGCTAATGTCCGTAAGTCAATTAATGACATGCTAATTGTAGATCCTTCACTAATAAACATTAATGACTTAAAAGATCCACAACCAGGAAAATTAATTAGACTTAGACGTCCTGCATGGGGTCGTGGAGTGGATAAGGCCGTGCAGCAATTAGCTGTGCAAGATATAACTCGTGCAAATATTTCAGATTCTGCTTACATCACTCAATGGATGGATAGGATATCTGGCGCTGACCAGTCAATGCAGGGTGCACTCCGTCAAGGTGGTCCAGAACGCTTAACTGGGGCAGAGTTCACAGGCACAAGAAATTCAGCAATTAGTCGTCTTCAACGTCTTGCCATGATAATTGGTCTACAGTTTATGCAAGATATAGGTACAATGTTTGCTGTACATACTCAGCAATACATGACACAGGAAACATCTATAAAAATCACTGGTCCTTATGAAGATGAATTAAAGAAAGTATTTGGGGATGTCTCAAGTGCTAAAGTATCACCTTTTGATATATCAATTAACTATGATGTAATTGTTAGGGATGGTTCAATTCCAGGTGGGAACTTTTCAGATTCTTGGCTTCAGTTATTTAAGACTATCGGTACAAGTCCTGAATTATCGCAGCAGTTTGATGTAGTTAGAATTTTCACCTATATAGCTCAGCAACTTGGAGCTAAAAATGTAGAAGATTTTAGAAAAAACGTAGACAGGATTCAACCTACTACAATGCCTGATGATCAAGTTAGACAACAAGTCCAGGCTGGGAATATGGTACCAGTAGGAACTGAATAATGAAAAAGGACAATATTGAAATTATTGTAAAAGCTACGAAAGAACAAATTAATGAATTTAAGGAATCATTTCTTTGGGACGATATAGTAAATGAACTTAATTCCTGGAAAGAAGGATTTGAGCAGGAAATGATATCTATTACAGAAGATATAGCAGAAAATAATTTAACTACAGCTTCAGTATTAACACATATAGGGGATATAAGTGGTAGGATAAAGACTGTAAATTATTTACTAAGTCTTCCAGATATATTTTTACAGGTAATCGAAAGTAACAAGGATGATAATAAATAGTCTGTTAAATTGTTGAACAAACTTATGGGGATTAAAATGTCTGAAGAATTAAAAGACCAGTTAAATGCTATGGATTCAATCTATGATAATATAAATCCTAGTGCTGATCGTGGGACTGAGGATAAGGATAAGGATAAGGATAATGAAGATAAAGATAAAAATGATGATAAGGATAAAAAAGATATAGATGTAGATGTAGATGATGAGAATAAAGATGTAGATGACGATGATGTAGATGATGATAGTGATAATGATAATGATGATGACAATGTTGATACTGATGATAATGACAATGATGATAACGATGACAAAGACAATGACACATTAACAATATCATCACTTAAAAAGGACATTGAAGACCTAAAGGAAATAATTACTAACTCTAATAAAACTTCAGACAAGATTGATAAGGATAATAATGACAAGGACAATAAATCAACTGACCAAGATAAATTTGAACCTCAAGATTTTCTCTCTGAAACAACTGACTTAGAATCATTAATCAATAGTCCTGAAGACTTTAACACTCTTTTAAACAATGTACTAAAAAAAGGAATCGAGTTAGGCTCAGCACAAAAAGAATCAATTCTAAACTCGATTCCTGAAATAGTAAAAAATAATCTTCAGGCTATCAATAATCTCAAGGACCTTAGTCAAAAATTTTATACTGAAAATGAAGACTTAAAACCATTTAAAAAAGTTGTATCTACTATCTTTGATGAGACACTTACTGAAAATCCAAAGTTAGGTTATGCTGAAGCATTAAAGACTGTAGCTACTGAGACCAGAAAAAGGCTTGGACTAGAAAAATCAGGTAAAAAACCAGATGATTCAAACCCACCTAAACTACCTAAAAAAGCATCACAAAAAAGAACTAATCACCAACAAAAGACTAACCCATTTCAAGATGAAATTGATGCTATGGATGAATCATTAGGATTTTAAGGGGAATATAATGCTAGATAGTAAATTTACACAGCAGCAGATGGTTGTAAATAAGTTTGCTGATCCGTCTATTGACTATAATATGACTGTGCGTGATTACATAGTGCGTGCATTCGCAAGTGCTCCTATAACTATTACACTACCTGCAATTGCTGCATCTGCGGGTAGGACGTACTCAATCTCTGCAGGACTTGCTTCAGATGTAAACACAGTAACAATTACTAACAGATCTGATAGTGATAGTTGGTCAGATATTGTATTTACTTCAACAGGTTCACATACCTTATTCTATTCAGACGGTTTGAAATGGCATAATATTTCTAATATAATTGTCCTTACTGGAAATATTACCGGGACTGAAGATGAAGCTGGAGTAATCAATACTACAATTACAGACAAGGCAGTAATCTATGCAAAGATTCAGGATGTGGCAATTGATAGTATTCTAGGTCAGACTGGAATTGCTGGTACAGTCATTGAAATTCCATGTACTGCCGCTGGTCGGGCCATCCTTGATGATGTTGATAATGTTGCTCAGCGTGTAACATTAGGTCTCGTCATTGGTACAGATGTTGAGGCTTATGATGCAACACTTGAATCATTGGCAGGTCTTGGTACGGCTGCCGATAAATTTGCGTACACTACTGGAATTGATACCTGGATTGAGGGTGCAATTACTGCAGCCGGCAGAGCAATTCTTGATGATATAGATAATACTGCACAAAGAGTTACTCTTGGTCTGGTAATCGGAACTAATGTCCAGGCTTATGATGCTACTTTGGCAAGTCTTGCTGACCTTGGTACAGTCGCTGATGTAATGACTTATACAACTGGTATAGATACTTGGGCAGAAACTGCAATTACCACTGCTGGTCGCGCACTCCTCGATGATGCTGATAATGTAGCACAGTTAGCCACTCTTGGACTTACTGCAACTGCCGCAGAAATTAACAATGTAGCTGATGTTTCAACTCGTATGCAGTCACTAATTGCTTCTGGAGCTATAACACCTGGTATACAGTCTGTAGAATTAGATAATATTACTACTGTAATTGCAGCAACTATTGCAGATGCTTCAACTCATCAGGGATTGTTCATAGTTAAAGATACTAGTGCATCTGGCACTCTTGCACATACCTTAACACTGACTATAGGAACCTTCGATGGGACTGCGACTATAGCAACTTTTAATGCGCCTAATGATGCTATCACAGTATATTTTGATAGTGTTGGCAATGGTACAGTTCTGGCACTTACTGGAACTGCTGCCTTAACTTAATAAATAGTCTATAAATTAGACTCACCAATGGAGAAATAAAATGTCTGGATTTTTTGGTACTCGTGGAACAGATGACTGGGTCACTGATCAGCGCCCTTTGAATTGGCGTCAGCAGATTCTTAAACTTTATCCTAATGGTTCTGCACCATTGACAGCTATCTTGTCAATGATGAGTTCTAGTTCTGTAGATGATCCTCAGTTCAATTGGTGGACTCAGGAACAGTCTGCTGTTTATGGTGCAGTTTCTGGTGTATACACAGATGCTGGACTTACTACCCCCTATGCTTCAGGTGCTGTTACTGGAGATACATTGTATATTGTAGTAACTACAGTACTCGCTGAACGTATTAGGACTGGTCATCAGATCCTTCTTCGGGATGCTGGTGATTATACAGTAGATGTTAATGGTAAGGTAATTACTATAACTCGTGGATCTCCTGACACAACCCTTGCAGTTAGATTGCTTGAAGATGATGATAATTCAGCTACCCATGATCTTGTTGATTGTGACACTTTTAAGATTATTGGAAATATAAATCCTGAAGGCGGTCAGATGCCTACTGCAATCGCATTGAATCCTACGAAAGTATATAACTATACTCAAATCTTTCGTACACCACTCTCTCTCACTCGTACAGCTCTTAAAACACGTCTTCGTACAGGCAATGATTATCAGAAGGCTAAGGCCGAAGCCCTTGAAATGCACTCCTGGGAAATGGAACTAGCATTCTTATGGGGTATTAGGACTGAGAACACTGGTGATAATGGTAAGCCTGAACGTACCACTATGGGAGTAATCAACTTCATTCGTCAGTATGCTGCTGCAAATTGTGATGACTATTCACTAAATGCGGTCTACTCTGGTAAGGCATGGACCGCTGGTGGTGAAACCTGGTTAAAGGCAATGCTTGAACAAATCTTTCGTTATGGTTCAGGTGATAAACTGTGTCTTTGTGGTTCTGGTTTCTTGCTTGGTATTGACGCACTTGCATCCGCTAGTGGGTATATAAATCTGCAGACTAATCAGAAGTCCTATGGAATGAATATCAGGGAATGGATTACCCCTTTTGGTACTATCTATATGAAAACCCATCCTCTGTTTTCATATGATGCTACCACTCGCAACATGGGAATTGTACTTGAGCCTAAAGAACTTACATACAAATTCATTGATGACACTACCTTCTATGGAGAAAGTAGTTCAAAGGATCATTCTATCGGCACAGGTCAGGGACGAATTGATGGACTTGATGAGGAGTTTTTGACCGAGGCCGGACTTGAATTTGGTCTTCCTCAGAAATGTGCTGTACTAAATGGTGTTGGATTGGATAGTGCGGTCTAACCAAAACCTTAATTATCTCACATAGTCTGTTCAACAATTTAACAGACTATGTGATTTAATAAGTTTGTTCAACAATTGAACAATCTATGGAGAAACTAAATGCCATATAAACTTAAAGGTAAAGAAATCCTACATAAGAAAAATGGAAAATGGTCAGTTAAGCAAACTGCTACCTCAATTCCTAAAGCCAAAGCAACTATAAGATTACTCCAAGCAATTGAACATAACCCTAAATTTAAACCAAAGCACTAATGAACTTACTTGAAATTAGAGAACAGTTCAGGAATCTATCTGGACGTTATGATTTAGTAGATGCTACTGGTATTGACAATGGAGCTAATACTCATATCAATGCTGCATGTAGATGGTTAGATAGAATAACTACACTACAAAAATCCTATGCCTCGAGTTTTAAATTCATTGACCCAGGATCTTTTTATACTACCTTCCCACTCTGCCGAGCAGTTAAGAGTGTTTGGGCAGCTACAGCAACTAACCGCTGGAGACTTAATAAACTAAGTCTTCGAGACATGATCTCGACATATCTTACAGGAACTATAACTTCTAGAAGTTCATCCTTACCTAATTCCTATGCTCCAGCAATAACACGTTACATTCCTGAAGATTCTACTATCTCAACACTTGAGGCATTTTTAGATTTTATAGATGTACCTACAATAACTGACTATAATTCAAATGCTGTAATCATAAATGCCCCAACCAGTGAAAAAATAATGCTGGACATAAAAGGACTATTCTACTCAATAAAATTAATTGCAGATGCAGACACTAATTTTTGGACCGTAGTACATCCTGAAATACTTATAAAAGCTGTACTACGTGAAGTTGAAATATTCAATCAAAATCCGACTAAGGTCAGGTTATGGAACTCTGTAATCTCTTCAGATATCAATGAATTAACTAATGATTACACTGAGGAATTAATTGCTGGAGTTAATCAAATAGAGGACTAACAATGATTACTGAAGAAGAAAGAAAAGAAATTATTGCAGAAGCTGTAGAGCAAGTATTTTTAATGCTTCCTGAAACAGTAGGTAATTTAATGGTAGCTAATGCAATGTACAGTAAGCTAACTAAAGATTTTTATGATAAGTTTACTGAGTTCAAAGACCATAAAAATATAGTGCAGACTGTAGTTAGAGGAATTGAAGGTTCAGATCCTACTAAATCTTATAGTGATATTTTGGCCGAGTCAGTGCCAAAAATTAAATCTATTATAGAAAATAAGAAAGGACTTTCTATGAATAATCTTGAAATGGCTGAAGTTGATCTATGCTTACCTGACAGCTTTAAACCGTCCGATAATGGATTATTATGAGAGCATTACCTAATGGGGCTTTTGTAGAATCATTTACTACTGAAATATCTAAAGGTCTTAGACCTTCAAAACAAGCCCCTAGAAATTCTAAATATTTGGTCCAGAGTCAGGGAGTCGTAGGTTATGAAGGTGTACTTAAAGTCCTAGACACACTTAGTATTTCATCTATTGCTAATGATCCTAATATAATACTTAGTGATTTTCCATTTCCACAGTTATTTATTTTAGACAAACACATATTAGTCTGCAATAGGCAAAGTATTTTAGAACTTCAGGATAATGTATTTATATTAGTTATTTCTGGATTAGCTGCTAACAACAAATGGAATGTTTTAAGTTCTCATGATTTTATATACCTTACAAATGGTGCAGTTGCAGTCATAAGAAGTCCAGAATCTAATACATATTCTATTTCATCTACAGCACCTATAAGTTCTGCTGTGTGCAATTTTAATGGGCAATGTATAGTTGGAGATTCTAACTAGATGGGTTGGCAGGATAATAAATGGAATCAAGTACCTAAAATACCGAACTGGGTTGCGCAGAACCCTAGAAATAATTTATATATGTGGAGCATTAGAAAATCTGATGCTAAATTAGACTATGATGAAGGAGATATAATAACAACAGATGAAAATCCAGTATGGAGAACTGATCCTACAGGACCTACACAAAATATACTCCATAATCCTTGTGGTTATTGGGGAGGGTCTGGAATTATTTATTATACTACTTTAATGTACCCAGTTTTAGTATTAGATAGTATAGATAATTCAGTTGCTGCTATTTCAGGACTTTTTAAATTTGTATTTATAAAATACTCCATTGATCATGAGGATATAAATAATACTATAAATTTCTCGTCTGGGATATTTAAAGATGTTATGATAAAATATTCTATAGATCATGAAGATATAAATAATGTTATAGGTATAACTAGTGCAGTTTTTAAAGATGTTATAATAAAATATACTAATTATCCATTAGAAAGTATAAATAATACTATAAATTTTTCATCTGCAGTATTCAGGGATGCGATTATAAAATATACTAATTATCCAGAAGAAAGTGTACAAACTACTGGAATTGATTTAAGTAGCGGAGAATTTTATGTTTAAAATTAAAACTAAAGTTCAGGGATTTTATAAATTAGATGCAGTTAAAATAATTAATGGTAAGGAATTTAAACGGCCACTTACTGGATGGTTTCCTAACCTAATTACTGATTCTGGATTAGATGCATTAGCTGCTGATAGAAATTATTTATATAAAATTGCAGTTGGTACTGGATCTACTGCACCTACTGTATCTGATATAGCTTTAGAAACACAAATAGCTTCTACAACTACTGGTGTAAGTGAGACAAACACAGTAAATAGTACATCTCCCTATTATATAAGTTATATAAGGACTAAAAGATTTGCTGAAGGGGTAGCTGCCGGGAATTTATCTGAAGTGGGTGTAATTGATTATTCCTCAGCATTATTCTCTAGATCATTAATCCTAGATTCTGTAGGAAATCCTACAACTATTACAATCTTAAGTGATGAATATTTAGATGTAACATATGAATTTAGATACTATCCATATGAATCAGATGTTACTGGGACAATTGTTTTTACAGGTAATATAGGTGGTACTTATGGCTATACACTTAGGCAGGCAAATATAACTAGATTAGTTGCACAAGGTGGAAGTTCAACTGCCTATTATCCTCCATATATGGGTACTATATATACTGCCGCATATTCTGCGGGAAATACCTGTCAGGCATACACAGGTGGTGTATTAGGTGATATAAGTGGATATCCAACTGGGACATCTTTAGGAAATTTACCTACTGGATTATCCCTTTCTACATATGTAGCAGGATCAAATGAACTATACTTCACAATACAGGCAGACCCAGCTGATTGGGTCGATGTAGGTGGTATAAGTGCTTTGCTATTTACTTGGGGTTTTAGAGACTATCAAATAGCATTTACCACAGCAATTCCAAAAACTGCTGATGATGTATTAGCCTTAACCTTCATTCACCAATGGGCTAGGGTATGATTCCAGAAGGGCATTTATCCTCTAGACCTGTTATATCACCTATCATTGGCGGGAGGTCAGGAAATATTACTATTGAACAGGATTTTGAAAATGGTCCAAGATACTTAGGTGATACTACCTATGGACTATTTGATTCAGTCTGGCAAGCTTTTAAAACATCTCAAGGAGTTGATATAGGTTCTGCGACCACTGAAAATTTTCTTGCTTATGAAAATCCAAGAGTCAAAGAACTTAGTTTTACCTTCGATCAAAATGGTAGATATTCTATCTGTATGATTATTAATGATAGATGTATATTATATTGGTATGATCCAACTATAGAAGCATTTACTACAATAGATCTAGGAAAAGATTATATAACTCCTAAATTATTTCTTGATGATAAGAGGGAATCACAGAGTGGTAATAGTGATATTTTAATATTCTATATAAAATACAATAGACTTTGTTATGTACAACAAAGAGATAGATTTTTAACTGAATATGTTTTAGTCAATCCAATTAGTGGGGAGATTATAAAGGTTGGGATGTCAAGAAATTTAAGGGTTCAAATTCAAATTAAGTAGGAGTTTAATCTAATGAGTTCTCAAGTATCTAACAATTTTAGGATATTACTTGCTGGCGGTGTTCCAGACTTTAATCTTGACACATTTAAGATTATTTTAATGAGTGATACATTTGTATTTAATCCAGACTCACATGATATATATACAGATGTAAGTGCAAGTGAACTCGCTACAGCCAATGGGTATACCGCTGGTGGAGTAATATTGTCTGGAGTGGCTGTGGTACAAGATGATGTCAATGATAGAGCATCAATTACTTGGGCCAATGTATCCTGGACTGCTTCTGGAGGTGATATAGGACCTACTTCTGGTGCTATTATCTATGATAGTACTGTAGTTGATAGTCCTCTAGTTGGCTATATAGATTTTGGAGGAAGTTTTACAGAATCAGATGGTGGAATTGCTACTATTACTAATGTCACAGTTACGATTTAATTATCATGGCTAGAAATCCGTTATTAGACATAACTTTTAATTGTTTAGGTTATGATAGGTTTGGAGTACCTAGACAGGGTGTATTAGTTTTTAGTCCGACTATCTCAGGGATTCTTAAAACTATTAGTATATCTAATAGTACATTAAGTTTCAATGTAAGTATTTCTGCCACATTTACGGTATCTGTTCCTCAATCTGGTGATGCACTTGATTTTGGTTCTGGTATTTCTATATCTGGAATTTTTATAGTCACTCCATCTAAATTTGCTAGAGTAAAATGGTCTGGAATAGGTGAATTTAATTTTGATATAGATAGAAAGAATCTTGCAGGTAATATGCCTTTAGGATGGTTAGGTGAAGTTTGGCAGATTTTGAAGTTAGGTCCTAATGTAATAGTCTATGGTTCTGGAGGAATTACTAAATTAATTCCTAAGGGAAGTGCCTATGGAAATTTGTTATTATCCTCTATTGGAATTATTAGTGAGGGTAGTGCTGTAGCTACAGAGGAAGGACATTTTTACATTAATCAAAAAGGACAACTATGTAAGATATTCAATGATTTAGAGATTCTTGGATATGAGGAATTTTTAAGTCTTATGTCTAGTCCTATAATGCTCTATGATAATCTTGATAAACTTTTATATATCTGTGATGGTACTTTAGGTTATGTATACAGTACTCAATATAATAGTTTAGGTCAAGGTCCTATTATGTTGACAGGTATATCGTACTCCAACATAGGAAAAATTATTGTAGGATCAGAAACTATTATAATGCCAGGAATTGAATTTACTACAGATATTTTAGATTTTGGTTCTCGTGCAAAGAAAACTATTAAGAGAGTTGAAATAGGTACAAATCTTACTAGTGGGTTAGAAATTAAAATATATACTAGAATTAATATAGACTCTGATTTTATATCTACCGACTGGATTAGTGTTACTCCAAGTGGTGTAGCTTATATCCCATGTTATGGAGAAGAATTTAAAATAGGTATTAAAAGTCTTGAATATGTCCCATTTGGAATAGACTATTTAAGGATCATTGGAATTATCCATGGATTTAACCAACTAGATTTGGAGATGTAAAATGATAATAAGATTAAATGCACTTCAAATCGCTCAATTTTGGAGCCCTATTAAATATTCACTACAGCAGACAGAAAGAATAGGTTTAGATATATCAAGAGAAAAATTCAATGAGGTTTTTGCATCGCTGATGTGCGATAAAAGTCAATGTTTAATAAGTTATCATGAGGATAAGATTTCTGCTATAATGATTATAGAAGTTTTAGAAGATAGAATAACTAAGGAAAGAATTTTATATATTAGATCATTGTATGTATTTAATTCTTTTAGTATAGATAAATGGCAAGAGAACTTTGACTGGCTTAAGAAGATAGTTGTTAGTGAAAAATGTAATAAGATAATTTTTAAGTCCTTGAATAATAAATTACTAAGATTTGCTAAAAGTCTAGGATTTTATAAAATACATTCTACTATGGAATACATAATAGGAGATTGATATGGGTGGTGGTAGTGGTAGTGGTGGTGATTCCGTTACAACAATTAGATATGCACCTTATGTAGAAGCAGCGCATCAAGCATTTTTATCTAGTTTATCTAGTAATACTCTATCAGCTATGAGTAATAATCCTTATGACAGTTATGAATCAATTCCTGTCGATGTAGGATTTTTTGGTACTGGATATACTTTAGCTAATTATCCTTCTGCATATGATATGTTTGGAAAGTTTGTGGCTGGGCTTAATATTGAAGCCTTATGGACAGAGTTATTTAATGCTACAGTTAATGGTCCAGAGGCTAGTGCATTGGTCAAGGCTGAAAGTGCTTTACTTAAAGATGAACTAGATACAAATATTCTTCCAGGGTTTATGTCTGGGATGAGGGATATTAATGCAGTTAATTCAAGTACTTTTATTATTGGGAGAGGGCTACTCGAAGATTCCAGGCAAAAAAATATAGCTAAGTTTAGCGCTGACCTGAAATATAAATTAATAGCTGTAGCACAGAGTAGATATAATACTCATCTAAGTTGGAATACTGGTGTGATAGGGTCTTATTTAACTGTAATGAAATATTATTTTACAGTTAAGCAATCTTATACAGAAATGGATCAGGGATTTTATGACGCTAAAGGTAGATGGCCTTTAGAAATGTTAGACTATGAACGTGCCGGACTTGGAGCATTACAGGGAGCACAAAAGATTACTAAGTCTGGTGCTGAAGGGGCTTCACAAGGTGGTAAGGTATTAGGTGGGGCACTAATGGGTGCAGTAGCTGGTTTTGAAGTAGGTGGTCCTTGGGGTGCTGTAGTTGGTGGTATAGTAGGTGGACTTGCTGGACTACTGTCATAAGTCTGTTCAATAATTTAACGAACTAATGAGGATTTACTATGCCTGGATTAAGTAGTCTACTTGAAAATAAATTATTTCTTAGTTATCTCTCCTCTGCGGGGAGTAGTATAAGTCAAGGTAAAAGTATAGCTCCTGGCATTAATCAAATTACTCAGCAACACATTCAAACTAAGAATTATACTAACCTACTGAAGAAATTACTTGCTAAACAGTCAGGAGGTGAAAATAATCTAAGTCCTGAACATATAAATACTATTTCTAAGACATTAGCTGGTGGTGGTAAAGTTTCTATAGACAATAAAAATTTTAACTTGACTGGCCCTACACATTTGTTAGGGACTGGAAAAGATAATAGTGCTAATCAGGTTAGTCAATTGCCGGATACTCAGTCAACTCCAGTAGCTCCGACAACTCCGACAACTCAACCTACTCAGACAACCCAGTCAAATACAAATCCCTTTGCAAATCTCGGTCCAGGAGACCTTGCAGGACTTACTCCAGCAATGATTTCTAATGCTTTATCACAAAGTACTAATATTAATCAAACAACTCCTACATATTCTGTGCCTGGACTAGATGCTAAATTAACTAGGGCAGAATATATTAAAGCTAAATCGACACAACCTAAGAAAACTAATGAGATTAAAAATTATGAATATGCTGTTAATCAAGGATTTAAAGGTTCTTCTATAGACTTTAAAAATGCTGCTGAAACAACTCATATGAAAGATTATAAAGCGGCTGTAAAAGATGGTGGTTATACTGGGGATTTTAATAGTTGGTTATATGATATGGCTAAGGCCGGTGCAATTAACCTTGGTGATATTGTAGCTAGAAAATCAGCAACCTCTGATATTTCAGCCCAGAAATATTTCACTAGTCCTACTGGACTTTCAAAAGATATAGACAAGTATATGAATTCTAATGAAGTTCAGAATAAACTATTTCAAATTACAGACCCTAAGAAATTAAAAATTGCTACAAGCCAGGAAAAGGAGAATTATATAGTTAGTAAAATTACTGCTTCTGGTGGGAAGATTCAGAGTTCAAGATTAGATGGAACTACCTTTGTATGGGATGTGGAATGGCCTGACGGTAAAACAAGTGAGGTACGTCATGCCAACTAATTCTAAATCATTGACTGACCAATTATATAAGATTAAACCAATTAAATCTTTGCCAGATTCAGCAAGTGAATTAGATACTAATAATCTCCAATCACCTGAATCATTAACTAATCAATTGTATAACTCTAAACCAATCAGTCCTAATCCTACTCCTAAATCCACAGACTGGAAACCTGAAGCATTCCAAACCTTACTTGGATATGAAAATGCTGATCTAGTGTCAGGTAAAAAAGATTCATCTACTTCTTATTGGGATAATAAGCAATATTCTGTAGGTTATGGGACAAAAAGTAGTCAAGGCAAAGTTCAAAATGAGGCACAGTCTAGACTTGCTGCACAGGATAAATTTAACCTTTCAGTAACTGAGGCTAAAAACCTACTTCCATCTGGTCGATGGGATAGTCTACCAAATAAGGCAAAGGGGGTTTTGTCAAGATTGGTATATCAAGTTGGATTTGCTGGGGCTAAGAAATTCACAAAGACTTTAGACTCAATTAAAAATGAAGATTATGCAGGGGCAGCTAAAGAATATTTAAACAGTAAATTGCCAAAAACTAGGGCACAGAAAGAAGCTGGGATGTTAAGTAGTTTAGGTCAGTCTGGACCAAAACCACTCACTGACCAATTAGCTAACAAAGATCTTAGATCATTGACCAGCCAATTATATAATGAAGCTGAAACTAAAACTAAAACTCCACCTACATTTAAAGAATCTTTTAATACCGTAAAACTTTCAATAGATCCTTATAATGTTCTTAGTCCTGGACTTATTACTACAATTGGAGCTAGAAATTATAATCCTGAAGATAAAGCAAAATTAGATAATATTATAGTCAATAATTTAAAAGACTTAGGATCACTTGCAACTAGTCCAAAGGAAATTGTCAGGGGTGGATTAGAACTATTATCATCTGTTCCTGGATTTCTTACTGGTGCAGTAATAGCTGCCAGTAAAATGAGTAGGGAATTAATGGATCAAGTAGTCCTAGGCCAAACTTTAAACTTAAATGAATTACATAATATAGCTACACAAGGAATGGTTGAAGGCGCTCAATTAACTAATCCAATTAAAGATGCTGTATTAAAATCATCTACACCTGAATCTCGATATATGGTACAGTTAATTATGGCACCATTGACAGCAATGTCTGCTATTGGAAATAAAGTAGCTAATTATGAAGGATTTAAAGATTATCCTAATATTCAAGGTGCGGCAAAATTCACTGGAGATGTTTTAGGGTTAGTGGCACTAGGAATGGTCCATGAAGGAGTTAGTAAAAAAGCTCCTACAAAAGAACTTGAGGATATTACAAACAAAGCAAATGATTTAATTACTGAAGATCAAAATATTGCAGTATCTCCTGATGAAGTAACTAAGCAAATCCAGCAGAAAATTAATGATATTAAGAAATTAGCATTGGAAAAAGAGGCGGCTAAAATCGCTGAGAAAATTAAACAGGACCAGGAAATTAAGCAGACTAAAGAAGATCAAAATACTAAAGTTGATGAGGCATTGAATAAACCTGAAGTTGTTAAGGAACCTGAACCAGCTAATGATGAAGTAAGTAAGGTTATTGAAGAAGTTAATAAGGACAATAATACAAATATTAGATATCTTGGATATTGGGAAGGTTTTGGTCCAATAGAAGGTTTTCATAGTTTTTCAGTCCCACTTAAAGATGGTTCAGAGACAAGTGTAAGTGTTAAAGATCTTAGTGAATTACAAAATGCTTATAATGAGACAATGAAAAAGTTTGGTCAAGATCGTTCAATTGTTGAACAAACTAAAGGAATAAAAGTATATAGAGGTGGAGATAGTGAAACTGATATTTCGCGAGGAGGTAAAAATGGAATATCTGTAACTACAGATAAAGAAACAGCAAAACAATTTACTATATCTGACGATGAAAAAGTTGATGAGTTTACTCTCCCTTTAAATACTAAAATATTAAAAGAAGGAAATATACCTAAAGATTTATTAAGTGATTATTTAACTAAAGCAAAAAAATTGGATGAGACTAAAATTTATGGGAGTGATACACTATTTAATAGTCTTAGAAAATCTGTTTTTTCAGCTCAGGCTAAAATAGTAGATTATGCTAGAGGAAAAAATTATGATGCAGTTGAATTCCCTTTTGAAAAGGAAATAAGAATAATAAAGTCAGACATTCTTAAAAGGGAGAACGGCTCAGAAATTGGTCAGGTTAATGAACCTATCACAGATGTTGATAGGGGAACTGGTACAGAGGTTCCTACACTATCAGGTGAAGATAGTCCTTTCTTTCAAGATCCTGAAACTACCAATAAATTTAAATCTGTCTATGAATCTCGTCCACAGGCAGTCGCTGAAAATCCTGAAACATTTATGCAGAAATTAATTAATGATGTTAATAGATGGTATCATGGGGATAAGTCAATAGATATTGAAAAGGTCAGAAATGGTCTTAGTGAACTGGCAACAAGAGGAGATGAATTAAGAGGGCAGTTTTTAAATGGTACTGACTTCAATAATTGGAAAACATTAGCTTCTGAGGCAGCTACTTGGGCACGAAGAATTGAACCAGATCGTTCAACAATTGAACAGACTAAGTCAGATCATAGTGTTACACTAAATGCTGGAATTCCACTAGACCAAATAACCAAAGAAATTGTAGATGATGCTAAGAGATTAGCTGAATATACTAAAAAAGCCCGTGGTATAAAAGCCTTTAAACCACGTGAAGCAATGACAAGAACTAGGGAATCATTTAATAGATCTATCATTGATCGCTCTGGTAATATTAGAATTGATTTACTAAAATCACTCAGTGATGAAGGTTATAGAATTATACAAAAAATGTACTTGTCAAAAGGCGCTTCTTCAAGATCTGCTGAAATGCTTAGGCAAATGCAGAAGGAAGTTTATAGTGGACTTAATCGAAACGAGAAGAATATTTTAGATAATTTAATCCTTGCTGATCGAATGATTGATATAGGAAAATATAAAACTGAAAAACAGTTTAAATTTCCTGAAGGTCTTAGTCCTAAAGAGTCAGTTGCTTATTCTGAACTTGTAGGACCAATTGAAAAGTTAAGTGATCCAAAAGTTAAGGACCTTAGAAATAGAACTAAAGCATACTATGAATGGATGAAGAAGCCACTTAAAGACATGCTTGATGCAGGTTTAATCACTGAGGAAGAGTTCAAAAATCTATCCTCTCATAACTATCGTAGATTAAAGTTAGTAGAGATTTATGATAGAGAATATAAGACTAAGATCGGTAAGAAAATAAAAACAGTCTATGACTCAGGGGTTGAATCATTAGCTAGAGGTCGTGACACAGATATCTTTGAACCTAGTTCAGAAGTAATGGCTTTGGAAGTATTTAATCGTGCCTATGGACGAATTGCTAATAATGAAGCAAATAAAACATTGCTTGATTTGGCAACAAGAGATCCTGAAAATCCATTTGTTAGGACTAAGACCAATAAAAAAACTAAAATTCCTACCGGTTGGAATCGTATCTTTATGTTTGATGAAGGCAAACGAAGAGCCCTTTACCTCTCACCTGAGATGAACAGAGAATGGATTAATAGTAGTCCTGAACTGTCTTATAAAATGAGTCAGATTTTAAGATATTCTACAGGTTCACCTGTGTTAAGGACCTTTGCTACTGGAATCAACTGGGGATTTGCATTAGCTAACTTACCTCGTGATATCATGCAGACATGGTTTGCTGCTAGAATATTCAAAGATGGTGAATGGTCATCTGTA
>VAPE01006890.1_pt1 | contig 45664 bp, 43 predicted proteins | sample 3393911 | NCBI WGS metagenome assembly VAPE01 (sample SAMN08290436, study PRJNA428436) | hydrothermal vent metagenome | isolation source: Deep-sea hydrothermal vent chimney | place: Atlantic Ocean: South-mid Altantic Ridge
ACATTTCGTTGAGCCAACCGAGCGCAATCCAACCAGACACCGGGATGCTAAAAAATAACCGCCGGCCGGATATTCCCAGGATTACCTTTTGAGCATAACGCCGGGATCGGGGTAAAAGACCGTTTCTGGATGGGCACGGGATCGCTTGCCCTACACCAGTACTGGCTCCATGCATTCGAAACCTAAAAAAATTTGATCCAAATGAAGCTCTTGATCTGCCGGGTAGAGAAAAAAATTATGGGCCATCGTAGTTTTTTTAACAAAACTCATCTTGTAACCAAAGCCGCCTCCCCCCAGCTCATACCTGCTGAAACCTTTATCAATCGCATCAAATATTGTCTGTATATACAAAAGCCGGCCTGCGCGTAATTCCTGATAATCAGGATCACGCCCCGTAAGATAGCCTTCACGACGAGATCCTATATCAAAGCAGGAGTGCACCGCTATGCGCTTGCCCTGATATCTTGCAAAAAACAACAGAAACAAGCCCTGTTGCGCCATGGCCGCAGAAATTGTCCGATGATAATCGGCCGACTCGCCACATATTGCGTGGGAACCATTACCCCACCGGAGAAGATGCAGCCGAATATAATCTTCAATATCCTCTGCGGTAATTTCGTCAGGCCGCACTATTTCAAAATTTCCACCAGCCGCCAGGAATTTTCCCAGATAACGCCTGAAATACCGGCGGGTAGAATAACTAAGAGAACCAAGATACTCTTCCCTGTCTGCAGGCAACTCAATGCATGGATAAAGTAGTGGCGAATTTTTCAGGAACGAATCAAACCTTTTTGCAAAACCGGCCAGAGGCTCATGGCGATCAATGCGGGAAATAAAGGTATTAAGCTCATGCAATAATTTGTTCCTGGTGCCGGGGAACAAAAGTGATTGCGGTTGAGGAACGTAAGCGGCAATCTTGCTTGCCAGTTCTTCCTGTCCGTTAAATGTTATCCCTAATGTATCACAAGTTTCGCCAATTTTTTTAAGCGTTGCCGAAATTCCGCCAATAGTCCAGGGCCAAACCCCGCCTCGTTGACAACTTATGGCCTCCAGGCTTGCTATATGGTGCCCTTGCAAAGCAGCACAGCTCGCCCTGAGTGCCGCGAGGTTAGGTGACTCTTCGGGTAAGTGTCCGGCCCAGAAAAAAGAGCATCCAGCTTTTAAAAACTGTGCTATTCGCTCCAAAAATGATGAAATAACCTCTTGACGCCTTGATGATTCGACCAGAAAATCCTGAAAGGGAAGCAACAGAAAATCACCTGCAAACGTAATTATACCGAGTTCTCCCTGCCCATTAGGCATTTTCAACGTATAGCTTGCGAGCGGAACCGCCCCGCACAAGGAGCCACCGTCCCTGCCTATCAGCAAAAAAAACTCTTCAAGTCGACTTTGAACCCCAAGGAAATTCGCTCCCCTTTTTTGCCCAAACAAAAAACCGGTACCATTGTTATTAAACGAATCCCACCACGCGAGAGGCATATGCATATATTGAAAAGGCAAATATGCTTCACCTGCCCTCGCAAGGTCTATACACTCTGGTATAATCCTGTTAATATCCACCTGCTTCGTGAACAGCTCTGATGTTATCATGGTGCTTATGATCCACTCAAAAAAACTTCATATTTTCGTAAGAGCAGCAGTGCCCGTGTAATGCTTCAGACTGGTGGCCTCTTGTCCCTCTCCGAGCGCGGCAGGTAAGCGAGAGAGCCTGCGGAGACTCCGGAGGGGTGCTGTGGGTGTAACTCTTACCCTTAAACAATTATCTCTTTGGGCGCCGGATGGCTTAAAAATAGCTGCGGACTGGCGGAAAACCCATAGGCGCCGGAATTTAAAACAGCAACTAAATCCCCCTCTTGCGCTTCAGGCAGGTCGACAAAGCCAAAGCTGTCAAGAGGGGTGCAAAGCGGCCCGACTACATGTACTTTTTCGACCGGGCCTCCCAACCTGTTTGCCACAATCAGAGGCATGGGACGGCGCACCAGGCTTTGACCAAAATTACCGGAAGCCGCCAGATGATGATGCATTCCCCCATCTGTGACCAGGAACACCTGCCCCCTTGATATTTTCCTATACAAAATTCTTGTAAGATAAACTCCGCACTCTCCTACTAAAAAACGTCCAAGCTCGATAATGAATGACGTATTTTTTAATTTCACACGGTATTGCCGGAGCAACCGCTTTAAACCTTGACCAACGGAGTGGAGAGCCAATTCTTGTTCGTGAGCAAAATAAGGAATCCCGAATCCACCCCCCATATTCAATGTGTCAATGGAAATGCCGGTTACCTCGACAAGATAAACCACGTAGTCAAGAATATTTTCGAACATACGAAGGAGTTCATCTGCTGAAAGATTCTGACTGCCGCTAAAAATATGGATACCCTTGAAATTGAGCAGCGGGGCAGCTTGTATGGCCCGGAGAAGTTCTGGAACACGCTCGCTGTCCACACCGAATTGCGTTGCCCCTCCTCCCATCTTCATGCCGGATAGGGAAAGAACGAAATCAGGATTCACCCGAACAAAAACATCAGCAGTTTTCCCCAGCTGCCGGCAAATTGAGCCAACATGCTCAAACTCTTGTTCACTCTCAATACTCAGGCCACCGATTTGCTGCTTTATCGCGTATCGCAGCTCTGAAACAGTCTTGCCGGGGCCGGCAAAACTAATCCTGTCAGGGGTAATCCCTGCCTGAATAACCCGCTCAGTTTCACCAGCAGAGGCCACATCAAAACCATCATATAGCCCGGCCATCAACTGGATAATTTCATGATTCGGGTTGGCCTTTAGCGCATAGTAAATTTTTAAATTGTCCGGTAAAGCTTCACGAAGAACCTGACACTTCTGCAAAATGATTCGTTTGTCGTAAATATAAAGAGGTGTCCCATACTGCTCCGCAAGGGTGGAGACGGTTTGGCCTCCAACAACAAGCTCGCTACCTCGCCTGGTAAAATTGGCAAGGGCTGATTTGAGTGCATGGTTCATAAATGCAATACCTGGCAATGCGAAGAATCAGGGGCAGGAGGAAACAATCCCTTCTTTTCATAAATCTCTTTTTTTATCTTTGCCCGGTCATGCTTGCCATTGCTGGTTATAGGGAGTTTGTCCCGTATCTCAATTTCATGGGGAACCATAAAAGGCGGCATATTTTGCCGACAGTAAGCCAAAAGCTCCTCTTGAGTGTTACTTTCACTTGCCCCGTGAGTGCAGGAGACAACCGCAAGAATAACCTGACCGTAAATTTCATGCGGAATTCCCAGGGCCACAGCTTCCGATATGAGATGGGAATTATATAAAATTTCCTCAATTTCCATGGGACTGATTCGATTCCCGGCGCTTTTAATCATCTCGTCTCGGCGCCCTTCAAAGTAAAGATAGCCGTCGGCATCCATCCGTACATAATCTCCTGAATAAACCACCGTTTCTCGAATCGGAATTGCCTCTGACTGCAGGGGATTTTCCCGGAACCGCTCTGCGGTCAATTCCGGTTCTCCCCAATAGCCCTGGGAAACAAGGACTCCCCGGTGGACTAGTTCTCCGGTCTCTCCCGGTTTCACCGGCTGGTTATTTTCATCTAACACTAAGATCTGTTCACCGGGAATAGCCTTGCCAATGGAAGAGGGGCGCTGATCGACCATTGCCGGCGGCAGGTAGGTAGAACGAAAGGCCTCTGTTAAGCCATACATAAGATAGAGTTCCGCATCCGGAAGACGCGTCCTTAATTCCTTGACCCACCGGACAGGAATTGAAGCTCCGGAATTAGTAAGGTAACGCAATGAATCCATAGCGTTGCCCCATGGTACTTGCAAAAGCTGAATCCATGTTGTCGCCACCGCAGCCAGACCGGTAATGCTATACTTTTCTACGGCCTTTAAAATATCTCGGGGAAAGAGATAATCGTACAAAACAAGTTGTGCGCCTTGCAGAAAAGAAGAGATAAGCTGGTTGAGACCGTAATCAAAGCCAAAGCCGAGAATACTCAGGATCCGATCTTCAGCACTTATTTTCAAATATTCAGAAACTGCATATGCTCCTGAAATAATATTTAAATGGTTGAGAATAACACCCTTGGGCAGGCCTGTCGATCCGGAGGTATAAAGAATTGCTGCGATATCATTTGCAATGACGCGGGATGATGGTTGGGCACAAGCATTGCCATTCATCACCTCTTCCCAGCTTATTACCGGACAAGGAAGGGAACTGGTATCGCTGTCAGGCCGGTCAATTACAATTACGACTATCAATCCTGACAACGAGTCTTCTATGGGTGCCAAGCGGGAGGATGTGGTTATGAGTACAGTTGCTTCACTATTTTTTATAATATGGCGCGCCTGGCCGGCACGGGCCAGTCGATTAATTGGCACAAGGATGCCACCGGCGAGGGATATACCAAAGATCGAAACGACCTTTTCCAAACGTTTTTCAAGATAAAAGCAAACCCTGTCTCCTTTACCGACTCCCAGTCGTATCAATTCCCGGGCCAGCCTGAGACTTTGTTCATAAACCTGTCCATAAGTCAATGCATCTTTTTTATGCAATACGGCTAGCCTATCAGGACTTTTATCTGCCGCCCTGATAATTAAATCGCCAACAGTACGAATTATCTTTTCAGGATACATTGATAGAACCTATTGATTCAATATTTCATCTACGGATTGCAATGTTAATGAGCACAGCTTTTTCTTTGAAGATGGATCAATAAATGTGTGATCTGCCCCTTTAATAAAGTAATTTATAATTTTATGATTTTTGTAATCATTTTTTATTGCTTTATTTGTTTTCAATTCATCCTGAAAGTTAGCGGCAACAATGTCATCAGTGCTAAGAATAATCCTGATTGGTTTTTTGAACGTTCGGAGACTGTCGAAAACTAAAACCGGTAAAGTTTTTTTGTTCGTAATCAGTACCCCTGATCTGTTCGTTCTGAAAAAATTAGCATCTATAATATTCTGTGATAGCGACTTAATCGTCTGTTTAAAGTTGAGCCTCAAGCAAATCAACTTACGTAAAAAATCTTTGTCAAAAAAACGTCTGCTATAATAATGCTTTATATTTGAACGTGCTGCTCCCTGCTCCGTGATGACAAAGGGGTTGCACAATACAAGTCCGCGGATGTCCTCTTGATTTGCTGCCGCATACAATGCCGCCGCTGCCGCACCATCACATAATGACCAGATAATAACCTTTAATTCATCCTTAAATTTATTATGTAAAAAATGAATCGCAGCCGCTAATGACGGACCGGCATGTTGAAAACCGACAAAATCCCCTTCGCTGTCGCCTGATCCCTCGTAATCAAAACGAAACGTGGCAATATTGTGCTCACAGAGGAATCTGCTCAACTGCACATACAATCGGTGCCCGCCGGTCCTGACTTGGGGACCGCCGGTAAGAATAATCATAATCGTTGCAGGTGTAACAATACTGTCAGGAATATGTAAAATTCCATACAGTCTTTTGTTGTTACAGATAAATTGAACAGGTTCTTCCATAACCGTGCTAACCATTAACAAAACTTCTTTATCCACTGCAATGTAACTGCCGCAGCATTTTTACATTCCCACTGCCAGTAACGATCCCAGAATGGCTCTGCAGAAACGTGACACAAGGTTGCCGGCGTGCCGGATTGCAGGAGACGCTCTGCATGCTGTTTCATGGCAACGGCCGGTTGATCCTGCAAGGAAATTGACACGATAAGGGTCGGCGGAGAGGGAGTAACCATTAAGGGCTTACGGCCTAACTCTTTGAAAGAATTATATAGATGTTTCGTAATTGGGTACCCTATAACATGTGCGGTATCATAAATTCTCATCTCGGTCTCGGCATTCATCCCTGCCGCTGCAAGGCCATTTCTCTTTTTTAAAATCTGGGAACTTATTGACCGACGCAGAAACTGTTCGATGTACATGGAAAAATCGAGAACAGGCTGCCACAGGATAAGACCTGCCGGTTCAGCATCCTTATCCCCTGGATATTGCTCCCGCATCAAAGCCAGCCCGGCCCCCAGCCTAAGCCCCCACAGCAAATATCGTGAGACACCGGTCTCTTGGTGAAACATTTCAATTGCCTTGTCTATGTCCTGCCGCCAATCTTCAACAGTGGCACTGCTCAAGTCTCCTTCACTGTCACCGCAACCGCTCAAATCGAATCTAAAAACAGGAAAACCTGCTTCGGCTATCATCCTTGCAGCTTTGACAATGACCGAATGAGACATATTTTTTTCTTCCGCAAAGGGGTGACAGTATACAACCCCGATCGAATTATTCGCCGGCTCGGCATGATGCAAAAAAGCAAAAAGATTTCGGTTGCCGGGTCCGGGGAAGAAAAAAACTTTCTCTTTTGTTCTCGCCATATCAAGCTTTAATTTTGCCGGACACCAATTCAACAAGACTCAAAACAGTCTCAAAGGCCTCGGCAGAGAGTTCATCATCATTAAAAATAAAGCCAAAATGTTCTTCCAGTGCAATGATTAAATTTGTAACTGCTAAAGAATCCAACAAGTTACCGACAAGTTGGTAGTCATCCGGTAATGGGATCGGAACCACATTCCTACCGACAGTGTTGATGATGATATTTTTTATGTCGCTTACCAGTGAATTATCCATTGTTTTTTCCTTTTTTCAACGAGTTGACACAGGTTGTAAATCTGCTAAAAATATGAGCAATTGCTGCGCAATATACTTACGTCCCGCCACGTTAAGATGGCCACCGTCATCGGTATATGCCGGTGTCAAGGCGTAATAGATCTTGCCCTTCTGCTCAAAGCTCTCACGAGCGCCATCAGGCCTTGTCGATTCAAGCCGAGCCAAATCAAATAACAAACCGCTTCCTTTATACTTTTCCCGGATCAGCTCATTGAATTTATATCGCGCTATATTGTTCTCATCGGCAAAATAGCCTTTCCTCCCGAAAAGTCCCTTTATCCAGGAAGTCAAGCTGCTATTTGTTCTTTTCAGAAGCGGCATCGTTATATAGACAAACTGTGTTTTCGGATATTTTTTGGTCAAGGCATCCATGGTTTGGCTATAATCCTTGAACAGCATTTTCACATCCGTCTTTTCTTTAGTATCGTCAAAGCAAAATTTGAAAAAAGCGATATTTATCAGATTCCCCATACCCATGTCCATCAGCTCTTTAAATTCATTGATCTTTGACAAAGGTGCCCCATTTTTTCCAATAGAGGAATTAGCAAATACCGGAGACCTGAACGCGGTAAGGTCAGTTGTTTCTACTATATGTAATTTAATTTCAGGATGTTCTTTAATAATATCCCGGATGCCTGCAATAATATTTTTGCCTACCGACTGATGTCCGAAATATATTTTCTTGTGTGCCAACTTGACCCAGGCAGCAGGTGTTACATCCGACAGTGATTTAACTGCAACTTTTTCTTCATTCATTTTATTGCCATTGCAACCCGCGAGTGAGATTGCCAGAGCAATGATAGAGCTTATGGTGAAGATTCGCATCGTGGGACTCCATAATATTTGATGTTCTCACAAAATTTCAAATGGCTACGTTAGGCCAACCGCATAAAATCGGTCTTTTTACCGAAACATCATATTTTATTCGTTAAACAGCCTCGCTAAAATGTCCCGGTATCCGCCCGGAAACGAGGTTTTGTGCGAGGTCAGGTAAGCGCAGACTCTGCAAGATCTGGCCCAAAAAACCGTTCCCGAATGAAATGGGCATCGGTTAAATATCCTTGTCGTGGTTTACTAAAAATGGCACCAGATCTTGCAGAAACTGCACGAGCTGGGCTTCCTGTTTTTCTTTGGCAACGGTTAGTTGCATTGGCATTGAAACGCGGATAAGCGATCCACTCTTATTCTGTTTAGTCAAACTGTTATATGCAATATTCAAGCGCATTTTTATATAGCTTTGACCCATAAAATTTCCAGCTTTATAAAAATAATAGGAAAGACTTTGCGAATCAAAATTTTTGGCTTGAACCTCGGCTATTGTCAAGGGGAAGTTTTTGCCGTTCAGGGGCAGGTAAATTTTCTTGACAATCTTGGTCGTTCGCTCCCCTCTTCCCCCGAGGCAGGCCTCAGGTGCGTGAAAATCAACCTTGGTGTCGCTATAATGGACAATTGAAAGAAAAATATGATTGCCTTCGGGTGATACATAGTTCCGGTTGAGAATCGCCCTGGTCTCCAATATATCATATACCTCTTCGGCAAGAGGAACATCATGTCCCTGCCATTTGCCGAGCCGCATTGGTATTGCCCGAATTGCCGCGAGACCGGCGACATCGTCCTGTTTCGCATTATACTGCAGGCCTTTAACGACACACGTAGTCGCCAACAACAGGACCAGGGCAATCAAATAGCGCAACTTCAGGCTCGCCATTCCAGGACCTTCGCAGCTAGCATCAACAAGAAAAATCCGAGAACAAAAACCAGCAAACCGGAGGCGGTATGTACCAAGGTATCCGGTGCGGCTGACTCAAGTCCCCAGTAATATGATATCAGGATAAGAATGGGCACCCTAATTATATTTGACAGGAGGGCGATGGGAATTGAAATGAAGAACAGTATGTATTTTCTAGCAAGCGTAAGATTTGACAAATAGGCGAAAACCGCACCCAGGGCCATAAACGCAATAAGGGAGCGGATGCCGCTGCATGGATTGCCCACCAGGAGTTCGCCGGCAGGAATAAAAATATTGAACCCCTCTCCATGAATCGGAATCCCCAACAGACCGACGATCCATACTCCCGCCTTGGCTGCAAACATTTTGAGAGGAAAGGAAACAATACTGATAATGGCCTGGGGCAGCGGAAACATGAAAATCAGAAACAAGAGAGGGAAACTAATAGTTCTGGTGTTTTCCTTGCCGCAGAGAAATAAAGTCAATCCTATTATCAGGAAAAAAAGAGAGAAGGCTGACACCGCGAATATATAAAGAAGTGTGCCGAGAATATGTAATAGGAGTGCGGCAACAATCAGGACCAACCCTGCTCTACTCTCTTGTTGCGGTTGCTTAAGCAGCTGGTCTCTTTTCATCCAGATCAAAAACAAAGTGACAAAGGGCACCAGGAAACCATGCGAATAGTAGGAATCCGCATTCATATAACGCCCATACATCCATTGAAAAACCGCCGAATAGCAAAAAGCGATAATAAGCGCCAGGGCTCCAACGCCTAACACATTTACCAGCTTGCTGCTTGTCATCTTTACGAACCTTTTATTAGGAGGCCGCGCCTGACAAGCAGCCGGCAAATTCTCTGGTTATCCATACTGGTTACATAGTCATGCAGGGGCAGCGTGAATATTTTTTTACACATTTCACTTGCGTTTGGATAGCTCTGCCCTGCAAAATCCGCAGCAAGCTCTGCGATTTCATTAATAGGTGTGGGGTATGAAGGCATAATTCCCAATCCTTTTCGTCTGCTTTCCCGGACTATCGCTTCTCTTGTCTCACCATTTGCAGCCAATACCGGGAATCTGATCAGGTTACCACCAGTCCCCAGCTGTGTACGGCACCATAATCCACAACTCAATTGTAGCTTACCTGCCCAATATTTGGTATTTTTTTTTCTGGCGTTTTGATGTTTGCGGAGCCTTGCCTGCCAGTTCCTGCTCAATGCTGCCTGGACGGGTGACATCTTCAATATCGGGAAGTCATGCTCGAAGAATGTCTCTCCCAATTGCAAAAAAGGCAGCGATAAAGGAAGCCGGAACAAAAATGGCTGTTGCAGTATGGTTATCAACAGTGCTTTTATTGCCAGCTTAACCTTTGCCGCCGTCCCGTAGCCGGGTTGTTTTTCAACTTGGGACGCCAATGCCGTCCCTATATCTCTGCGGTTTGTCAGGATCACCCCACCTTCGACCGTTGACAAGGCCTTGCCGCGGCCCAAGCTGAAAAAACCGACATCGGCAAGGATGCCCAGTTTCACCCCGGCATTTTCGCCTCCCAAGGCCTGGGCGGCATCTTCAACAATCGGAATGTCATCACCGATGATCTCTCGCAACGATGCAATATCCGCAGGATAACCAAACAAATGGGTTGCCAGCACGCAGAGCAGATTACTTCCTTTTTCAGACGCCATAATTGTCTTGAGTTCATTATGGCTGAAATCCAGGGTCTGCTGATCAATATCACATAAGCGAATCTCCAAACCGGCTTTTTTAATTGCCGCCGGGACGGAAAAACAGGTAAAAGCCGGGATCAGAACTTCGGTTCTTCCGGGGTACAGCTGTTTCAGCGCTTGCAAAATCAAGGCCAGGGCAGCTCTGCCTGATGAGACGAGAAAGCAATAATCCCGGCCGAAACAGCTTTGCAGTTCTGATTGAAATTGCTCGTATCCGTTTTCGTTACGGGCAAAAACTGCGGAAAAACCCTTTAATACTTCGGACAGGGGGATAGGTGCGGCTGCCGGTGGCAGGGTGCGGCAAATTCGCATGGACTAATCAACGGCGATCAATTTGGAGCATAACGAGGCAAGCGAGTTCGCGAGACTCCAGGTAAGCGCAGGCTCCTGGAGACCAGGCAGATAGCGGGCCCGCGAGACCTTTGAAAAGACGGCTTCCGGACGGACACGAACTACCGGCTGCGCTCATTTGCTTCTGAAATATTTCGGTTTCAAGTTTCATGGCCTAGAATCTCCTCCCCCGGTCTTTGTAAGATCTACATCTACCATGGCAACACCACTTACCACCGGCAAAAACAACGAGCAGTATATTTTCACAACAAAACCATTGTCGACAGATTTTGCTCAAGTGTCATGTCAAGCGACAAATAACGTAACTGGTCACAGGGTGTGGCACTCTGCGTTATTACTTGTATCTAACCTGTATAAGCCAAGCCGCCACAGGTGCCACAGATTTACGTAGTCGCTTTCGTTCGCTATAGTCCCTCTATGCGGGCGGGAGCGACCGCGTGAAGATGGGGTGCCTGTGACGGTTTACCAAATAACACTTGCCGGAACGCCAACGCCAAAGGACGAGCAAGATGCGTCAGTTGATGATTGAAGGGACACTAGAGGCTGATATATCTTCTTAAGCGTGGGCCAAGGTAGTTGGCCAGCTTCAAAGGAATTTTCTGCCATATGCCGGCAAAAAAATCACGTCCCGCCATCTCGGCTTGATTGTTATTTAGTGGCGGACAATCGCCCACCTGCAAGGAATACCAATCAAGCGGAATCGATTGCGCCCCCCACTGGGTCTTGAATTTATATGTTCCTTCTCCTTTTGACGACCTGCCGAAATCAAAAAGTTTATACCCGTTATCAGCTGAATATTTCAGAAAATTCCAATATAGCAACATGTTGGGCGATAACCGGTTATAGGTGCGCAACGTTGATGCCCAGGGAACTGACACCATCTTGCCATTCATTAATATTAATCCGGCGGCAATCGGCTTATTCCGGAAATAGACTAAACCTATTTTAGCCTTTTCCTGGAAATGTTGCAAAACAGCTCTGAAAAACTCCCGGGAATGAACAGGCGAGCCCAGTGCATGCATGTTTTCACTGAGTACGGCGTAATATTTAGCCAAATCCCGATCTCCTCCCCATTGAAAAACAAGATCATTTTTCTCTGCTTTTTTAACTTGGCTGCGCAGTTTCGACTTAAAACTTTTCATCATGACTTCCGAGGATTCAGGTAAATCAAGAATCATCCGCACCTTATTACGTCCTTCCTTGAGACAATTAAATTGTTGCGCCGGAGAAAATTCGAGATGACCTCGAAGTTGAATTTTACGTGCTTTTATCTTGCGGCCCAAGGCAATGCACTCGGACAGGATTGCCTCAAATACCTCCTGGTCGTCACCAAGGCATCCGCCAACGTCACAATAAGGCAGGGCCACCAATTCGTTGAGAAAAAAAGGCAACTTAAGTTGTACTGCCGGCAGGAGTCCGACAACGGCCTGATCATTTTCGGCTAAAAAATAATAAATTTTATGGCCATAAGCCTGTGCAACTGCCACCCCCCAGGCAAAAACATGATAGGGAGAGGCATCAGGATGCGAATTAACATACGCATCCCATTTCGCTCTATCTGCTTGTTCAGCTAATCTGACCCGAATCATGAAAAATTATATGAAACCTTAACGTTGGCCTGAGCCCAGAGGACCGAAGGAAAAATCATGGAGCAGTTGCCGCAGTCGGTCGTAAGTTTTATTTAAATTTACATAATGCCTGAAACGGGAAAGGGCTTTAGCCTCCTTCATCCGAGGCTGTCCAGGATCGATCTCCCAGGGATGCACATAAAAAACAAAAGGTTTACCCTCTTTTTTGTTAATTCGCTGCAGGGCCATTCTGGTGAACCAGTAAGGGAAGAGGCGAAAGTAACCGCCACCGGCGATCGGAATTTTTTTACCGAAAAACAGGGCGGTTGAAATGGGATATTCCGTCATATTATGCTCAGGCAGTCTGTAGCTGAATCTGGGGGCGTCCGGTATGCCATAGCGGTCATGGTAAATGGGAAAGATGGATGAATCATATTGAAATCCCAGCTCCGCCAAAATGTCGAGAGCCCAGAGGGAGCGCTTGGTGATGGAATAACTTGGCGCCCGGTAGCCATCGACCTTCTTGCCGGTGATCTGCTCCAGGATGTCTTTTGCCTGTTGGGTATCCGCATGAAATTCTTCAGGAGTAAGATTGTAGACCAGTCGATGGTAATAACTATGACAGGCTATTTCATGACCTTTAGCGAAGATTTCTTTCACCAGATCCGGCTGCTTCTGCGCAGTCCAGCCTAAGACAAAAAAGGTGGCTCGTACGTTATGGCGCTCAAGGAGAGTGAGAATCTTTCTGGTGTTCCGCACCACCCGGGAATCAAAGCTCTCCCAGTCACCTTTACCGACAATACCCTCAAAGGCAGAGACCTGAAAATAATCTTCAACATCAATGGTCAAGTAGTTAAACTGAGTCATAGAACTCTTACTGAGGTTTTCGGGCCAAATCAAGACTGCGCAACATGGAGCATGTTTGGCTTCAATTACCGAAGCAATTTCCGGTCATCCCTTCATACCTGCGTAACAAAAATCATTGGAAAAATCAATTCAGCCGAGTAGTTACAATAACTTTTATTAATTGTGGTCATTTTTTCGGGCCGGCTTACGATGCTCCCGGAAAAAGTAAAAATCCAGCAACATGTTGATTTTTCATAAAGAAATAGTTATCTTTTCCTTGCGGGCAAACGGGCACTATGCTAAAGTAGTATCGTTCTTTCAGCAAGATACATGATGGCATAATGTTTCATGTAAGATATCACCAACAGCTTCATCTTTTTGCCTCCAGGCTGCGGGCGGTCTTTCGTCGATCCTCAATCGTGAAATCCAACCCCGACCCAGGCGTCAATTCTGCGAATCGTTTTTTTTTGCGCGAACCATTAAAGTGGCCGGGTGAGATTTTACAAGGTCATCAAACATGACCAGAGAAAAACCTGAATCCGTGAGCGTTCGAGAACGGTGCAGATGCAAGGCGGCAACGACGTTGATTATCCTGGTGTGATATCAACGAGTTGCCAACGCAGCAGATGCGCCGTTATCGGGCGCCCCGCAGGGCGGCGCGGTGAAGACCAGGAAATGCGTTTGTTCGACAATAATGCAATAAGTTCCGCATATTGTATGGAATATCACCTCAAGCCGTCATGGATTCAGGAGGAAAAATGCGGGCCGTAGCGCAACGTGTCACCCGGGCCGAGGTGCGGGTTGATCATAAAAAAATCGGGGCGGTTGACCATGGCCTTATGGTTCTGCTGGGCGTTCACCGGGACGACACCCTTAAAGATGCCTCCTGGATGGCGGACCGCCTGGTTCATCTGCGTATCTTCGACGACCGGGACGGCCGCATGAACCGCTCCCTGATGAACACGGGCGGCGAGATGCTGGTAGTCTCCCAGTTCACCCTGCTGGGAGATTGCCGCAAAGGCAGACGTCCTTCCTGGTCAGCCGCCGCCCCGCCCGAACAGGCCTTCACCCTGTACCGGGAACTGATCGCGGCGGTCGGCCTGCTGGGCATCCGCACGGCAAGCGGTGAATTTCAGGCCACGATGGAGGTCAGCCTGGTCAACAGCGGACCGGTGACCCTGCTGCTGGATTCTCATAAAAAGTTTTAACTATTTTAACTATATATAGGATCAATCAACATGACAGATATTGAGATCGGATCAACCTGCAACGGCTTTGTTCTGCAACGCCGTGAAACCATCCCCGAGATCGACTCCACCGTCTATCTTTTTACCCACGCCCGTCTCGGCACCCCGGCCCTGGCCATCAAAAACAGTGACCCCAACAAGACATTCTGCCTGGCCTTTCAGACCGTGCCGACAGACTCCACCGGAGTGGCCCATATCCTGGAACATTCCGTACTTATGGGCTCCCATAAGTACCCGGTTAAAGACGTATTCGGCGAAATCAATAAGGGCGGGCTCATGACCTTCCTCAACGCCATGACCGGATCCGATACCACCTGGTACCCCTTTGCCACCCGTAACTTGAAAGAATACTTCAATATAATGGACGTCTATTGCGACGTCACCCTGCACCCCCTGCTCCTGCCCACTACCTTTGAACAGGAGGGCTGGCATTATCACAAGGAAAGTGAGGACCAGCCGCTGCAATACCGGGGCGTGGTCTTCAATGAGATGAAGGGGGCCTTTTCCGATCCGATCCGGGCCATTTTTCACAATATGTTCAGAGGACTGATGCCCTGCTCCACCTATGCCCACGAGTCCGGCGGCGATCCGAGAAACATCCCGGACCTCAGTTATGAACAGTTTGTCTACTTTCACCGGCGCCACTACCATCCCGCGAATGCGACTATTTTTTTCTACGGCGATGCCAAGCTGGAAGACGAGCTGGCCTTTGTGCAGAATAATTTTCTCCGCCATTTTACGACAACCGGGGGCAAGGCCAGGATAATCCAAGGCCGTGATATCACCAAACCGGTTGTCATTGAAGACACCTACGGCATCCAGCCCGGCAGCGCCATTGACGGCAAAACCTTTCTCGCCGTCGGCTCTACGGTGGGCACCGTTTCCGATCGCCAGCGCAATGCCGCCTTTCAGGTCATTGCCAATATTCTCTATAATTCCGATGCATCACCCCTGAAAAATGCCATTATCGATGCCGGCCTGGGCAAGGATTTCGGCGGTCTCTTCCTGACCGACTCCTGCTTTAAAACCCTCATAATGACCTATCTTATCGGCAGTGACCCCGATTCCCTGGAGTCATTCCGCAAGATTTACCAGCAAACTCTGGCCGCCATGGTGGTGGCGGGGCTCGATCACGACCTGGTTCTTTCGGAACTGAACAAATACGAGTTCTCGGTCCGTGAAGAGATGATCAAGGCACAACGGGGCCTTGATCTGATCAGCAAGGTCCTGCCGGCACTCAAGTACGAGACCGATCCTTTTGAGGCCCTGCGCCTGGAAGAGCTTTTTAAGGATATCCGCGCCAAAGCTCTTGAAGGCGACTATTTTGAACAACTGATCGAAAAATACCTGCTTGATAATCCGGCAACGGTGGAGATTATCCTGAGGCCCGATCCGCACAAGATGATCCAGACCATGCAGGAAGAACAACAGCGCCTTGCCGCCTTCGAACAACAGCTTGATGATCATGGACGCCAGGAGTTGATCCGGCGCACCAGAGAGCTGATGGAGCTGCAACAGCGGCCGAATGACGCAAAGATCCTCAGCCTGCTGCCCCAGCTCAAACTTGCCGACCTGCAACGCAGGATTGACTTTCACAAGGTCCAGGTCGAGGAGTTCAAGGGCCGGTTGTTTCTCATCAATGATCTGCCGACCAACTCCGTCTCCTATATCGATTTCGGCCTTGACTGTTCGGGGCTGACAGCCGAACTGCTGCCCTACCTGAACCTCTTCGGCACCATTGTCACCGAAATCGGCACCAGCGCCAGGAACTACATGCAGTTTGCCACAGAACTCGGTATCTGTACCGGCGGTTTTACTCATTCCTTCAACACCTATACACATATGGATGCGAGGGAAAAGTGCCGGCCGGTTCTCTGGCTGCACCTCAAGGCCCTGAGTTCATACCTGGAGCGCGCCCTGCCGCTGGTCGGCGAGGTCTTCTCGGATGTTTCCTTTCGCAACCGCCGGCACATCAAGGAGATCGTGCTGCGGGAATTCGCCTGGGCTGAACACTCCGTGCAGAGTGAAGGCTATGGCCTGGCCTCCTGCCGGGTCTTCTCTCATTTGAGCCAGGCGGCAAAGTATAATGAATATGTGAACGGAGTAACCGCCTACCAGGTACTGAAAAACCTGGCCCAGCATTATGATCAGCTTGAAGAACATTTCCTCGGCGCGCTACAGGAGCTGCAGCGCCTTTTGTTTCGCAGAAACGGCCTGATTCTCAGCATGACCGCGACCCGAGAAGATATTGATTCTTTTCAAAATAAGGGCTCCGCGGTTATTGACAGCCTAAATGATGCCGAGGTCGAACCTGTCGTGCCCCAATTTCAAAACTTCCCGCCAAACCAGGGATTCTGTACCTCGGCCGAGGTAGTTTACAATGTCCAGGGTTGTCACCTGTTTGCCGATCCCAACCAGTACAACGGTCATTTTGAAGTGCTCAAGACATGGATATCACGTGATTATCTCTGGAACAGCGTCCGGCAGGAAGGTGGCGCCTACGGCTGCTTCGTCCAGTTCAACCAGATCACCGGTAATTTGGCGCTGGTCAGCTACCGCGATCCCCAGATCGTCAAGACCTTTGCCGCTTATAATGATCTCGGCCGGCGAATTGAAGGGCTCGACCTGTCCGACAAGGTGATGGAACAGTTAATCATCGGCACCTACGGCGGCTTTGATCCCCACCAGGGACCGGCAACCAAAGGCGCCACTGCCCGAAACGAGTATCTTTCCGGGATTACTACCAAATTCAAACAAAAACAACTTGATGAAATTATCGGATCAACCATCACGGACCTGCGCCGGTTTGCCCCGCTGTTTGACGCCCTGCGAGACAGGGGCTACCGGGCGACCATCGGCAACGGGGAGAAAATCAGGGCGGCAAAGGACCTGTTTACCGATATCATCGATATCTAACCGGCCCAGGTGGATGATATTGCAAAATATTGTGGATTATTTCAGGATGATAGCCAAAACAAGATACAAATTATAAAAGGAGAGCAAGGCGGGGGGCCGCTGTCTACCCTGGAGCAGGAAATCTCCGTCACCCGAACAGTCGTAACATTGACCTGAATTCGTGAGCGTTCGAGAACGGTGCAGATGCAAAACGGCAACGAGGTTGGTTATCATGGAGTGATATCAACGAGTTGCCAACGCAGCAGATGCGCCGTTATCGGGCGCCCCGCAGGGCGGCGCGGTGAAGACAGGAAAATGTGTTTATTCTGCATATAATACAATAAATTCCACACATTGTATGGAGTATCACCTCAAGCCGTCACGGATTCAGGTGATTGACACCCCCTCAACATTTATGGAGCTGGAAATTTATGAAAAAGAGTATCGCAACGACATGTTTCTTCCTGCTGATCTTGTCAACTATGGTCGTGGTTCCGGCCGTCGGCGCGGCCGATACCTCCTGGACGCAAACTCCCCTTTAAAGAACTCACCATCCACTATATCGTATCGGGCATGGAAAACGGTGCAGAGACTCTCTTTATTCAGGATTATGGCCGACGCCGGGCTCTGGCTCACGAAGGCACCACCAGCATCATGGGCTTCCCTTCCCGAAACCGGCGCCTCGAGCTTACCGATCCGGACTGGCACTACACGTTCGACCTGGAAAAACGAACCGGCAGTAAAACAGTCAACCCCGGGAAAATATACCAGGAAGAATTTAACAAGCTTTCTGCGGCGGAGAAAAAAATGTCCTTAAAAATGTCAAAGAACTCGACAATTCAAAGCTGAGAAATTTCAGCGGTGAAAAGGTAGAGAATGCCGCCACGATCCTGGGATATAACCGCGGTCGCACGACGGTCATGGGGGTACTACCATCTACCTTATCCACAACACGGACATCATGCTGCGCAGAGAAATGAAAATGATGGGCATGCAGGGGAAAACCGAGGCCACAAGTATTGATAAAGGAAAAGTGCCCCCGGGAGCCTTTGCCTTGCCCGCCGGAATCAATCCGGTCCGCGATGAGGCGGCCGAAGCCATGACGAAACAAATGGTGCAAAATGTCATAAGCATGCTCAAGGATCCCGAGGGGGCCGAAAAGATGCGATCCCGGAGCCGGCAGAACAGTATGCGGACAATGCCGCCCCGCGGCGAACCGGCCACAGACAATCGGGGCCTGCAACAGGGAATGCAAATGCTTCAGGGATTGTTTGGCAAATAATGCCTATCCCGCCTGGGTAACTGGTCACAGGGTGGTCACTCTGCGTTATTACTTACATCTAACCTGTAAGCAGCGTACGGTGGCCAGGTGGTTGACGTGACGGGGGGCCGAGAGCTAAAACGTGAGCAATTCCCTCCCTGTCCCCGACCACGACCATAGCAAAGGGGTGTAAATCACCAAAATAAATTTTCCGGCCCCCGAAATTTTCTCCGCTTCTAACGGGACAGCACCGTATCCCGGCCGAAGTTGACATCGTCGCGATAGGGATAGTCGACCATATAATGCAGTCCGCGCGATTCCTTCCGTAGCGATGCGCACTGAATGATCAGTTCGGAAACCACGGCGATATTTCGCAGTTCCACCAGGTCCGGAGTTAACAGATAATCATGAAAATGTTCGCGGATCTCCGCCAATATGGGGTCAATGCGCCGCCGCAGCAGCCGGAGTCGTTTTTCCCGGCGGACGATGCCCACATAGTTCCACATCAGCCGTCGTATCTGGTCCCAGTTATGACTGATCAGCACGTTTTCTTCAATTGAGCGGGCTTGACCGACTCGCCACCCCTGAACTTTCCTTACCGGTAATGTCATTATCTCCTGCCAGTTCTTTGCCACCCAGATACTTGCCCGATGCGCGAACACCACTGCCTCAAGCAACGAGTTGCTTGCCAGACGGTTGGCACCGTGCAGGCCCGTACAGGAGGTCTCGCCCAAGGCTATGAGACAATCAATCGTTGTGCAGCCCCACTGGTCGACCTGGACCCCTCCGCACATATAATGGGCCGCCGGAACCACCGGTATAGGCTCCCTGGTCATATCAATACCGTAGCGCTTACAGGTAGAATAAATCGTGGGAAAGCGCTTGGCGACAAAATCGGCGGGCTTATGCGTAATATCAAGATACACACAGTCGGCCCCGCTTTCCTTCATCTCCGCATCAATGCCCCGGGCAACGGCATCCCTGGTTGCCAGGTCTCCCCGCTCATCGTAACGGTGCATGAAGGGCTCGCCCTGCTCATTGATCAATACTCCGCCCTCTCCCCTTACCGCCTCGGAAATCAAAAAATTCTTCAGCCGTGGGTTATAAAAACATGTGGGATGAAACTGGACAAATTCCAGGTTGGCAACCCGGGCACCGGCCCGATAGGCCATGGCAACCCCGTCCCCCGTGGCGATATCGGGATTGGTGGTGTAGAGGTACACCTTGCCGCAGCCGCCGGTACAGAGTATCGTGATCCTGGCCCTGTAAACTTCGACCTCACCGGTCAGGCGATTGAGGACATACGCCCCCAGGCACCTCTCACGGCCCTGATGAACGATCCTTTCGACCTTTGATTCAACCAGCAGGTCAATGGCCAGGTGATTCTCCAGCACCTCAATGGCTTTATTTCTTTCAACCTGATCCAAGAGCGCCCGTTCAATCTCATGACCGGTCAAATCCAAGGCATGGGCCACCCGCCGGGCCGAATGGCCGCCCTCCATGCCGAGGTCCAGGCCCTTGCCGTTTTGTGCCTTCATAAAACGAACACCAAGCTCGATCAACTCGCGAACCCGTTCCGGGCCCTCCGTGACCACCATCCTGACGATCTTCTCGTTGCACAGACCGTCCCCCGAGATGAGCGTATCCCGGACATGGGCCTCTACTGAGTCATCTTCCGAGAGGACCGCCGCGACCCCGCCCTGGGCCAGATTGGTTGCCGTATCAACACAGCTCTTCTTGGTCACCAGGGTCACCCTGGCAAAAGAGGCTATCTTTAAGGCAAACGACAACCCGGCCACACCACTGCCAATAATCAAGACATCCGTTTCATACATAACGCTTCCGGGAAAAAATAAAATGTTTCACGTGAAACATCGAAAAAAAGTTCACCATGTTCAAGGAGTATAGTATAGTTTATCGAGTCGAGGCAACAGGAGAACGGAACCAATTATGACAAACCTCAAAGCAAAAGTCATTGCCATTGCCAATCAAAAGGGCGGGGTCGGCAAAACAACCACTTCTTTAAACCTGGCAGCCGCCCTGGCGGCGAAAGGAAAAAAAGTCCTGCTGGTTGATTCCGATCCCCAAGGGAATGCCTCAAGCGGAGTAGGGGTCTTCAAGTCAGACGAAAATGGTCACCTGTATCACTGCTACATGAACAATCGTGATACCGAGTCCTGCATCTTCAAAACACGGTCCAGAAAACTGTCCATCCTGCCGTCTTCCATTGACCTTGTTGGAGTTGAGATTGAGCTTATCTCGCTGAAAGAACGAGAAAAACAACTAAAAAGGATCCTTCGACCAACCCATGAGTACTATCACTACATAATCATTGACTGTCCGCCATCCCTTGGCCTGCTGACCATCAACGGTCTCACCGCCGCCGACTCGGTGCTCATCCCTCTGCAATGCGAATATTTTGCCCTGGAAGGACTTGCCCAGCTCGTCGAAACCATACGAAAAGTAAAACGGACCCTGAACCGGGGACTCTATATTGAAGGGCTCCTGCTGACCATGTATGACCGCCGCAACCGGCTGACCCACCAGGTGGCAACTGAAGTCAAAAAACACTTCGGAGCTCAGGTCTACAACACCGTTATTCCACGAAACGTACGGCTCAGCGAAAGCCCCAGTTACGGCCAGACAATTCTGGAATATGACCGCAAGTGCCCGGGGGCCAAGGCATATATCAAACTGGGAAACGAACTTTTACGACGGAGCAAGGAAGGATGAGCGGAAAAAGCGTTCTGGGCAGAGGGGTTGACGCCCTCCTGTCCGGTGATCTGGCAAGTGTCGAGGAAGGGAGATTTTTTATCTGCGACATTGACAAGATCGAACCGAATAAAGACCAGCCCCGCAAACATTTTGATGAAGACCTGTTGCAAAAGCTTGCCGACTCCATTGCCGAAAAGGGCGTGATTCAGCCGCTGCTCGTGACCAGGGGCAAGGGTAACCGTTACATCCTGATCGCCGGAGAGCGGCGCCTTCGCGGCGCCAGGATGGCCGGACTGGACGAGGTCCCGGTGATACTCACGGATTCAAGCGGCAAAGGCGAAAGCCTTGAACTGGCACTTATTGAAAACCTGCAGCGCCACGATCTGAATCCCATTGAAGAGGCCATGGCCTATTCCCGGCTAATCAATGATTTTGGCCTGACTCAGGAAGGAGTTGCCCGCAAGGTGGGGCGTAAACGGTCAACCGTGACCAACATTCTTCGCCTTCTCGGCCTGCCTGATTATCTGCAGGACGATGTTATCAGCGGCTTAATCAGTGAAGGCCACGCCAGGGTCCTGTTGCGCCTCAAGGATGACGCGCAGAAAATCCAGGAAATCAGGGGCCGGATTATCAGAGAAGACCTCTCGGTCCGGGCAACGGAACGGCTCTGCCGGCAATCCAGAGAAAAACCGGGCGAACAGCCCCCGCAGCGCCCAGGGAAAAGCCGGGAAAACGAATTGCCGGCCTCTTATTGCCGGTCTTTGATCAATCAGTTGACCAACCGGATGAACACCGGCATCCGCATCATCCAGAACGGTGAACGGGGAAAGCTTGAGATCGAGTACTATTCCAGTGACGATCTCGACCGGCTGGTGAACCTGCTGGCCGGTTAATCCGTGTCCGGGCCGGTTGCTCAAGATAGTGGTATAAGGAAACATACGACTTCTGACGATTTATGGGAAACATGATACGGGCTGCACCATCCAAAGGGGCAGCCTTTTCCTTTTAGGCGAACAAAGCGCGGCAGCGGCGTTGCGAGAGGTGATACCCGGCCGGCATGGGCACAGGCCTCGGTTACACATACGGTTGCGAGAAAGACAAGGAGTTCGGCCATGGCACTCATGCAGATAACAATTATTCCCCTGGGCACGGCGACGACCAGCGTTGGCGATTATGTAGCAGATGTTGAGCGTTTTCTCCGGGACCATGGGGTGCCCCACACGCTCAATGACATGGGGACGGTCATTCACGGCGCCCCGGAGGAGCTTTTGCTTTTGGCTAACGAAATACACAACCTGCCGTTTCACCGGGGGGCGCAGCGGGTTGTGACACACATTATACTTGATGACCGCCGTGATAAAGACAGGGGGCTCGGTGAAAAAAAAGAGGCTGTCCTCCAGCGCCTCACCGGAGATCGGAGATGAGAATTCATGACCCAGGCTTGCAAACATGACCTATATCAGAGGAAATAGAATGATACTGCTTGCCAAATAGGATCTTGACGCCCAGGGAAAAAGCAGGGCAGACCTTGACATAAAACCTCACCAGGGATCAATAATAATTTTAAAACCTGAAAGAGGAGAGCGAGACGCGTAGAGTTATGAAAAAAAAGAAAACACGAGTATGTATTTCAATGGCCGTTTGTTTCTTTCTGTTGCTGACCACGGCGGCGGCTTTCGCAAAAATGGTCAGTATTGCGGGAAATGATGTCAATATGCGGGCCGGGGCCGGGACAAGGTACCGGGTACTCTGGGAGCTGAGTAACGGCTTCCCCCTCAAGGTCTACAGACAATCAGGGCATTGGCTCAGGGTCACTGATTTTGAGGGAACGGTCGGCTGGGTCCGTCGCGACATGGTCAATAGGTCCGCGCACATGATTGTCAAGGTCAATAAAAACACAAAAAAAAGAATCAATGTTCGCAGCGGGCCGGGGACAAAATACAGGGTTGTAGCCAAGGCTTATTACGGGGTGGTCTTCGAGACCTTGAACAAAAAAAACGGCTGGGTCCATGTTCAGCACGAACAGGGAGTGACGGGCTGGGTGAAGCGCAGCCTTCTCTGGGGGTGGTAGCCGGGCGACGGCTGGCGGAGAGAGAGGGATTCGAACCCTCGGTGGAGTATAACCCCCACACTCGCTTAGCAGGCGAGCACCATCGGCCAGCTCGGTCATCTCTCCGTACAGGACTGTCGTTGTGATTGTGGCGGAGGGAGTAGGATTCGAACCCACGGAACTTTCGTTCAACGGTTTTCAAGACCGCCGCCTTCAACCACTCGGCCATCCCTCCGGTCAGGGGAGTAAATACCATTTCACGGGGACCATGTCAATATTCTCCTCGTGACGGATAACAGATGAAAGAAAAGATGACTTACATAGCAGAACCCGGGGAAACGGAACTTAAAAACCTGTCCTGTCTGTACACCATAACCAGGTACCTGGCCTCGGCAACAAACCTGAAGGACTGCCTGGAACAGGTGATGGCTACACTGGCCCGCGAAAAAGGCATGAACAGCGGGACCGTGACCATTGTCAACCAGGCCACCGGGGAGCTGGAAATCGAGGTGGCTCCAGCTATCACGGCTGAAGCCCGGCGCCGGGGCAGATATAAGATGGGGGAAGGGATCACCGGCAAGGTCGTGGCCACCGGCGACCCTATCCTGGTTCCGCAGATCGGCGAGGAACCGCTGTTTCTCAACCGTACCCGCACCCGGGGTGATGAAAAGAAAAAGAAAAACTCGTTTCTCTGCGTACCGATCAAGGCCGCGAACAAGACCATCGGCGCCCTGTCCGTTGACCGTGAATACTCGCAGAACTTCGGCATCCAGTCGGAACACGACCTGCGATTTTTGAGCATTGTCAGCTCCCTGATCGCCCAAACCGTACAGAGGGTCCAAAAGGTCAACGAGGAAAAGGAAGCCCTGCGCCGGGAAAATTCGCAACTGCGGCGCGAACTGTCCGCCCAGAACCGCATTGATGAGATCATCGGCAAGTCATCCCGCATGCACGAGGTCTTTGATATGGTGCACCGGGTGGCGGACTCCAACGCCACCGTACTCCTGCGCGGTGAATCAGGCACCGGCAAAACCATGGTCGCCAGGGCCCTGCACCATAACTCCAGCCGTCGCAACGGCCCGTTTATTGTGGTCAACTGTTCGGCCCTGCCGGAAACCCTGCTGGAAAGCGAACTCTTCGGTCATGAAAAAGGGGCCTTTACCGGGGCAATTTCGCGCAAGACGGGACGTTTTGAACAGGCGGGCGGCGGCACCCTCTTCCTTGACGAGATCGGCGAAATAAGCCCGGCGGTGCAGGTTAAACTGCTCAATGTCATTCAGGAGCACACCTTTCAGCGTCTCGGGGGCACGGAACTCCTGAAAACGGATATCCGCCTGGTGGCCGCCACCAACCGCGACCTGGAAACCGCCGTCAAAGAGAACGCCTTCAGGGAAGATCTCTACTATCGGCTCAACGTCTTTCCGGTCTACCTGCCGCCGCTCCGGGAACGGCGCACCGATATCCTGTTGCTGGCGGAATATTTTCTCGAAAAATACACAGATAACCACCGAAATATCAAAAGGATATCAACCTCAGCCATTGACATGCTCATGCAGTATCACTGGCCCGGCAATGTCCGGGAACTGCAAAACTGTATGGAAAGGGCCGTCCTGATCTGCGACGATGATACAATTATGGCCACCCATTTGCCCCCAACTTTACAGAGCTCCGAGTCTGTTAATTCCGATCGCCCCCCGTCGCTGGCCATGGCTGTCGAACATTTCGAAAGGGAACTTATCGTTGAGGCGCTGAAAAAGACCAAGGGCAATCAGACCAGGGCGGCAAGCTATCTGGATACCAGCCTGCGCATCATCAATTATAAAATTCACAGTTATAATATTGATCCCAGGCAATTCAAGATCGACTGATGGAAATTCTGTTACATGTCTGTTGCGGGCCCTGTGCGGTCTATCCGCTGCAGAGACTGCGTGACCAGGGGCACCGGGTGGCGGGCTTTTTCTACAATCCCAACATTCACCCCTATCGGGAATTCAAGCACCGCATCAAGGCCCTGAGCGACCTGGCCCGACAGACGCAATTTGCGGTTGAAATCGACCGCAATTACGGCCTGACCGAATATCTGCGCCAGGTGGTCTTTAACGAGGAGAAACGCTGCAATATCTGTTACGATATGCGCCTGGAACGAGCAGCGGAAAAGGCCGTGGAAAAGGGCGCTGACGCCTTCACCACGACCCTGCTCTATTCCAGATATCAAAAGCATGAACTGATCAAAAAAAAGGGCGAGCAACTAGCCAAAACCCTTGGTATTGAATTTTATTACGAAGACTTTCGCCAGGGCTGGCAGTGGGGTATAGATCAGTCGATAGCCATGGGCCTGTACCGGCAGCCATACTGCGGCTGCATTTACAGTGAACAGGAACGCTATGACAAAAAACTGCAAAAAAAAAATATACTGGGTGCAAGGAGTACATCATGATCGATATCATCGTTCTGGCAACGGGCAACAAGAACAAGGTTAAAGAGTTCAAACAACTGTTCAAGGATTTCCCGGTTGAAATAAAGTGCCTCAATGATTACCGCAAGTTACCGCCGGTCATTGAAGACGGCGCCACCTTCGAAGAAAACGCCTATAAAAAATCCTCCCATTACGCACGCGTCCTGGGGCTACCCTGTCTGGCCGATGATTCGGGACTGGTGGTGGAAGCACTTGACGGCCGGCCCGGGGTCTATTCGGCCCGCTACGCCGGGGAAGATGCCAAGGACATGGATAACTGCGAAAAACTACTCCGGGAAATGGCTGGCAAGGACAATCGCAAGGCCCATTTTGAATGCGTCCTGTCCCTGGCCACGCCCGGCGGCCCGGCCCTGACCTGGGAGGGACGGTGCGAGGGTGAAATCATGACTGAGCGGCACGGTGACGCCGGCTTCGGCTACGACCCGGTTTTCTACTATGCCCCACTTGGCAAGACCTTTGCCGAAGTCTCGATGGCGGAAAAAAACAAGGTCAGCCATCGGGGCAGGGCCCTGGCGGAACTTGCGGCGGAGCTTGACAAGGTTTTACTATGGCTGCGCCAGCGGCTGCAGGAAGAAAAACCGTCCAAGCCCGATCACAAACAATTCGAACATAACGACTGGTCGGAGGAAAAGATGGTGTGACCGGCTTGACCAGGGTTATGCAGAAATAGCCGTAAAATAATTTTTCCCTTCTCGATGTTCAAAAAAGGTGCGATTCCGCCCAGAACTGATCCTTCCCCAGGAGCCCACAAGATAGCTCGAAACAGGAACGCCAAAGGACGAGCAAGATGCGTCAGTCAGTTGGCGTTTGACAGAACCTCAGGTCACCTCATCCTTCAGGCTCCTCCGGAGGAGCTCCTGGACCGCCTGCCGACAATCCCGGCCTTCGTATAATACCTGGTAGACCTGTTCAAGGATCGGCATTTCAACGCTGTTCAGGCGCGCCAGGTTGTAACACGACCTGGTTGTTTTTACGCCTTCGGCCACCATGGTCATCCCGGCCAGGGCCTGATCAAGGGTCTGGCCCTGGCCGAGCTTGAGACCGACCGTGCGGTTGCGGCTTAAATTACCGGTGCAGGTCAAGACCAGATCGCCCAGGCCGCCCAGGCCGGAAAAGGTGTGGGGCAGGGCGCCGAGACGGACCCCCAGCCGGGTAATCTCGGCCAGCCCCCGGGTAATGAGCGCGGCCCTGGTATTGAGGCCGTAGCCGAGACCGTCACTTATACCGGCGGCAATGGCCACCACGTTTTTCATGGCCGCGCTGATCTCGAGACCGATAATGTCGGTACTGGAATAGGTACGAAAAAAGGAGGTGGAAAATAGACGCTGCACCGCGTGGGCGGCATCTTTATCGGCAAAGGCCACGGTCACGGCCGTGGGTTGGCCAACGGCAACCTCGGTGGCAAAACTGGGGCCGCTGAGAACACCAAGATATAGGTGCCGGGCAACTTTTTGCCGGTCAAGGGTATCCAGCATGACCTGGGTCATGGTTTGCAGGGTACTGTTTTCAATGCCTTTGACCGCCGACACCAGGAGGGTGTCGGCCTGCAGATGCGGCACAAGTTGAGCAAAAACGCCGCGAAAGGCATGGGACGGGACCACCATGACCACACATTGCGCATCCACCACCGCTGCCGCAAGGTCAGCGACCGGCCGCACGCTTGCCGGCAGCCGCGCCCCGGGAAGATATTTTTTATTCTCCCGGCTCAGGGCCAGGGAGGCAATATGTTCAGGGTCATGGCCCCAGAGGCGAACTTTTTCTCCCTTGTCCCCGAGGAGCTTGGCCAGAGCCGTACCCCAGCTTCCCGCCCCAATAACCGCGCTGCACCTGATCTCAGGAATCATCTTCGACCGGTTCTTCCTCTTCAAGTTCTGATTCCCGGGCCAGGATGGAGAGGCCGACAACCTTTTCACCCTCATCCAGATTGATAAGTTTGACCCCCTGGGTATTGCGGCCGATGATCCGTATCGTATCCATGGGCATACGAATCACCTTGCCGCTGTTGGCAATCAACATCACCTGATCTTCGTCGATTACCTGCAAAACCCCGACAACCTTGCCGTTGCGCTCGCTGGTGTTGATGGCCATCACTCCCTTGCCGCCTCTTTTCTGCAGCCGGTATTCGGCAACAGCGGTTCGTTTGCCGTAGCCGTTTTCGGTGACAGTGAGAATGGAATCATCCCCCTTGAGGACCACTGCTCCGACGACTTCGTCATCGTCATCAAGGGTGATTCCTTTGACTCCGGCGGCAAGACGGCCCATAACCCGAACATCTGATTCCGGAAAATGGATGGACTTGCCGTTTTTGGTGACCAGAAAAATATTGTCTTCGCCCGAGGTGATGCAGGCGGTCAGAATTTCGTCGTCTTCCTTGATAGTCAGGCCGAATTTGCCCTTTCGCAAAGGCCGCTTATACTCGGCAATGCTGGTTTTTTTCACCCGGCCGAGCTTGGTGACCGTCAGCACGGTCTGTGATTCATCGGCATGGGCGAGATCGGATACCGGCAGGATGGCCGCCATCTTTTCTCCTTCGCCAAGTTCCAACAGGTTGACGATGGCCTTGCCGCGCGCCGTTCTTCCGGCCAGGGGCAGTTGATACACCTTGCGCCAAAAGACCCGTGCCCGGTTGGTAAAAAAGAGAAAGGTATCGAGCGTTGAGGCGATGTAGAGGTTGGTGACAAAATCCTCCTCCACCGTGGTCATCCCCTTGACCCCTTTGCCGCCGCGCCGCTGCGCCCGGTAGAGGCTCAGGGAATTACGCTTGATGTAACCGGTATGGGAAACCGTGACCACCATCTCCTCGGGGGTGATCAGGTCTTCGGGCAGAATCTCGTCCGGCGCATCGATGATCTCCGTCCGGCGCTCATCACCGAAGTCTTCACGGATCTTTTCAAACTCCTCGCGAATGATCCGCACCACGAGAGCGTCATCGGCCAGGACGCTGTTCAACCAGGCTATCCTTTCCATGGTTTCGTTATAGTCTTTGATAATTTTTTCGCGCTCCAGGCCGGTCAGACGCTGCAGGCGCATGTCGAGAATGCTCTGGGCCTGGATTTCCGAGAGCTCGTAGCGCCGGATCAGTTCCGCCTTGGCCTCTGCCGGGTTGGCCGAGGACTTGATCAGCTCCACTACCTCGTCAAGATGGGTGATGGCGATCTTGAGACCTTCCAGCAGATGGGCCTTTTCCTCGGCCTTTCTCAGTTCAAAGGCGGTACGCCGGTAGATTACAGCCTTGCGGTGAGCAATAAAATATTCCAGGATCTGTTTGAGATTGAGCACCTCGGGCTTATTATTCACAATACAGAGCAAAATAATGCCGAATGATTTTTGCAGCGGTGTCATCTTGTAGAGCTGGTTGATGATAATGTCAGGGTACTCCCCCTTCTTGAGCTCCAAGACGATGCGCAGACCGTGACGATCAGATTCGTCCCGCACCTCCGAGATGGAGGTGATCAGTTTTTCCTTGACCATCAGGGCGATCTTTTCAACCAGGGTCGCCTTATTTTGCTGATAGGGTATCTCGGTGATGATGATGGATTCACCATCTTTTTTTCGCTGTTCCACGTGGGTGCGCGAACGGATGACAACCACGCCGCGGCCGGTCTCGTAGGCCTCCCTGATCCCGGCCCGGCCGCAGAGATAACCGCCGGTGGGAAAATCCGGCCCGGTAATGATATCCATCAACTGATGGACAGTGATATTCGGGTCCTCGATCAGGGCGACCAGACCGTCTAATACTTCGGTCAGGTTGTGAGGGGGGATATTGGTGGCCATGCCCACGGCGATCCCGGAAGAACCGTTGATCAGGATATTGGGGATCCTGGAGGGCATAACGGACGGCTCGAATAGGGAATTGTCATAGTTGGGAACCATATCAACGGTTTCCTTGTCCAGATCGGCCACGATTTCCTGATCCAGCCTGGTCATCCTGGCTTCGGTGTAACGCATGGCGGCGGCGGCGTCTCCATCCATGGAGCCGAAGTTACCCTGCCCGTCCACCAGGGGATAACGCATGGAAAAATCCTGGGCCATCCGAACCAGGGTGTCGTAGGCCGCCGAATCGCCGTGAGGATGGTATTTACCGATGATATCACCGACAATACGAGCCGATTTAACATAAGGGCGGTTATAGGTGTTGCCCAGTTCCCGCATGGCAAACAGGGCGCGCCGATGCACAGGTTTAAAGCCGTCACGCACATCGGGCAGCGCCCGGCCGACGATAACCGACATGGCGTAATCAAGGTACGATTTGCTCATCTCCCTTTCAATTTCAATGGTGGGAGTTTGCTGCTGAGCCGTGTCTTTAGAAAAATCAGTCATATCTATTTCCTGTGAATGTCGAACAATTTTTTATCGTTGTTGATGATTTAAAATCGACATTCTTCTTATAAAGTTATAACGTTATATGTCTAGTTCAGAAACCTCAAGGGCATGATTCTGGATAAATTCGCGCCTGGGCTCAACCTTGTCACCCATCAGGGTGGTAAAAATATCATCCGCCGCCTCCATGTTACTCACACAGACCTGGATCAGGGTACGGTTTTGCGGATTCATGGTGGTGTCCCAGAGCTGCTCCGGGTTCATCTCGCCAAGACCTTTATAGCGCTGAAGGTGACTGCCGCGGAAGGTTTCCTCGCGGACCAGTTTGATCAAATCATGCCAGTTGCCGGCGACCAGTTTCTTTTCCTGACCACCGGCCGAGATGCGGGTCAGGGTAAAGGTTTCTCCTAGATAAGCTTTGATATCATCGTATATATCCAGGGCATGACGGTATTCCGGGATAAGTGGAATATTTGGTCCCAGGGTGGTCAGGATATGGGAATGTCCCCTAAAGGCGATATCCACTTCGTAACAAGAGGGCCGCCAGCGGCAGGGACGAATATTGCCGACGACCGGATCAAACGCGCTCATCTTGTCGATCAGGTTTTTCAAAAAAGATTCATCCTGGAACTGGTCAGCGGAACGAACATTGTTTTCCAACAAAAAAATCGTTACCTGCTCAATAATATTAAGCCGCTCCAGGTAGGAACAGATTCGCGCGAAGACCGATAATTTTTTCAAGACGGCCACCATCTCTTCATGGGCAATTTCATCGCCGTGTTCCGGCTGGATGCGGATAACCTGGCTGGCCTGATCGTAGAGATAATCATTGAGCTGGTCATCATCGACAAAGTACTGCTCCTTCTTGCCGCGGCCAAGCCTATACAGGGGGGGCTGACCGATGTACACATGACCGTTTTCAAGGAGTGGCAGCATCTGGCGATAAAAAAAGGTGAGCAGCAGGGTGCGGATATGAGAACCGTCCACGTCAGCATCGGTCATGATGATTATTTTGTGATAACGCAATTTTTCCAGGTCAAACTCGTCCTTGCCTATGCCGGTACCCAGTGAGGCAATAAGCTGCTTTATTTCCTCACTGCTGAGGATTTTGTCAAAACGGGCTTTTTCGACATTCATAATCTTGCCCCGTAACGGCAAAATAGCCTGAATACTGCGGTCACGCCCCTGTTTGGCGCTGCCACCGGCAGAGTCACCCTCGACAATAAAAATTTCCCTTTCTTTCGGGTCCTTGCTTTGACACTCCGCCAGTTTGCCGGCCATCATCACCGAGAGACCGCCTTTTTTCCGGGATAATTCCCTGGCCCGCCTGGCCGCGTCCCTGGCCCTGGCAGCCTCCACGGCCTTGGTCAGGATTCGTTTTGCCACAGATGGATTCTGTTCAAGATAAATTCCCAGTTTTTCATTACACAGGGTTTCAACAATAGACCTGACCTCGCTGTTGCCCAGCTTGGTTTTTGTTTGACCTTCAAACTGAGGGTTAGGGACCCGGACGGAAATAACACAGGTAAGTCCCTCGCGGACATCATCCCCCCCCATCTTGGCCTTGAGATTCTTGGGCACTACATCGTCGCCGGCATAGCGGTTGATGCATTTTGTCAGCGCCGCCCTGAACCCGGCCACATGTGTTCCACCCTCTTTCGTTTTGATATTATTTACAAAAGAAAAAAGACGCTCAGCATAGCCGTCAAAATACTGGAAACAGATATCCACCTGGACCTGATCCTTTTCGCCAAAGATGTAAACAGGCTCAGGGTGAACCACGGTGCGTTTGCGATTCAAATACTTTACATAGGATACAATGCCGCCCTCGTAGTGAAATTTATCTTCCGCGCCACTGCGCTCATCCTTCAGATAAATGCGCACGCCTTTGTTCAGAAAGGCCAGTTCCCGTAAACGATTTTGCACGATATCATACTTAAAAACCGTTGTTTCGGTAAAAATCTTCGAATCCGGTTTAAAGATGATCTTGGTTCCTGTTTTTGTGCTTTCGCCGATCACCTCAAGGTCACTGGTGCGCACGCCGCAGGCATATGTTTGCCGATAAATTTTTCCGTCGCGGTAGACCTCGGCCGTCGCCTCGGAACTCAGTCCGTTAACAACGGAAACCCCGACACCATGCAGGCCGCCGGATACTTTATAAGTTAAATGATCAAATTTACCGCCCGCATGCAGGGTGGTCATAACCAGTTCCAGGGCCGACATATGTTCAGTTGGATGCATATCAACGGGAATACCCCGGCCATTATCTTCAACCGAGACCCTGTTGTCACTATGGATAGTCACCCGGATCCTATCGCAATTTCCAGCCATAGCCTCATCTATGGAGTTATCAACGACCTCGTAGATAAGATGGTGAAGACCCTCTTCCGCAGTATTGCCGATGTACATGGAAGGCCTTTTTCGTACCGCCTCCAGGCCATCCAGAACCTTGATCTGTTCCGCCCCATAGGACGTTTTTTGTTCACTCACTTTTTTTCCTCTGTCTATCGTTAATTACTCTGGGTCTGCTTATTTTTTTATTTTTGCGCGAACCCCGAGGCGGCATAGCCGCAACCTGCACAGCATAAAAATTATACTGCGCAGATACTTCCATGTTTTGTTGGTTTAGATAACGGTGCAGATGCCCGCAGGGCGGCGCGGTGAATACCGGAAATGCCTATTTGATATATACATATTATATGAAGCATTACCTCAAGCCGTCACGGATTCAGGTTATAACTTCATCGGCATAACAATACTTAAAAAACCTTCATCTTCCTCAGATGTCACAAGACAAGGACTTTCATCTGAACTGATGGTAAGTTTTATTATATCTCCTTCCATAACTTGCAGGGTATCTATAAAATAACGACAGTTGAAAACTAAGGATAAAGGTTCTCCGCTATAGACGACATCTAATTCATCCTTGGCGCTCCCGAAGTCAGCATTTTGCGAAGAGAGGAGCATGTGATTATCTCCTACTTCTATTTTTACTGCTCTAAACATATCCTCGGTAAAAAGATTGATTCGCTTTAAAGATTCAAGTAAGAGCAATCTATTGATTTCAATAAAATTTTCTCTTGAAATAACATCAATAACACTTTGAAAATCAGGAAAATCTCCTTCCATTAAGCGAATAATAAGCAGTGAATCTTCGCTTTTTAAAACCGCCTGTTTTTTTTCTATCCCTAACCTGAAGGTATCCTTATATTCACCGAATTTACGTATTTCCTGTATTCCCCTGCGTGGAATAAGGGTCACCGGATTCAAGTGCAGGCCCTTAATATTATTATCCACTTCTTTTTTCATAATCGTCAATCGGTGGCCATCTGACGATATCATCTTTAAAAAAATCTGTTTTCCAATCTCTTCCCTGCGGAGAAGGACTGCCGTCAGGCTGTATATGTTTTCATTATCCATGGCAATGGAAAAAATAGTTTTATCAATAAGATCAGTCATGACAGAGGCATCCATTTCCACCATGGCCTCTTCATCATATTCCGGAAACTGAGGATATTCGTCAGCCACCATTCCGGCCAGTTTATAGAGACTGGAACCGGTAGTGATTTCCACCCAGTTTTTTTCCTGTTCCCGGAATGAGATAATCTCCGATTTGGATTCCCTGGCGATCTCAAAAAGTTTTTTTGCTGGTAAGGTCAGATTTCCCTGTTCCATTACCTCTGCCTGTAGAATCTGTTTAAGGCCAATCTCCAGATCAGTACCAGTCATGATAATTTTGTCCTGTTCAGCCACGATGAAAACGTTGGACAGGATAGCCAGCGTTCCTTTTTTGCTGGTTATATTCTGTTGTGCGCTTATGGCGTGGAGAAAATTTTCTCTGGTAATGCTAAAATGAAAAGCCATAATAATTCTTTCCTTTTTTAATTAAAAAATTATTGTTGTTATTAGGGTTGTTAATTTGTTAATTTTATCTTTAATTTGTTAATTTTATTAAAATATTTTATTTGATAAACTCAGGGAATAAAGTTTTATTTTTTGTTGAAAAACAAAGTTTGTTAGTTATCAACAATTTTTCAAACCCCTTTTTAACAAAATGTACACAGGGTTATTAAAAAAGCCAATTTTAAGATCTTAAATATATCCGAAAACGATTGAAAAATCAAAGAAATAAAAAGGATTTTAGAATGCAAAATTCATATTTTCAGCCGCTGGAAAAGCCCCTTGAGACATTGTTTGAGAAGGGTCTTGCAAAAGGGGTTTTTACCGCGGCTGCCTGCGCGATTTTTACGGAAAGAGGGGACCGGCCCGGAAGGTTGATTAAAACCTGGGGCAGAACAAGAAAAGGAAAAAAAGGAGAAAATGTAACCCCTTATACTATCTTTGATCTGGCCTCTTTGACAAAACCGCTCTGCACTACACTTTCTATCCTTTGTTTAATAGATCAAGGAGTGCTGGACTGGAGCGATTCCCTTGATAAGCTCTTAAAGACGGATATCGAAACTGGAAAGCGAAATATCCGCCTTGACCAACTCCTCTCTCATTCATCAGGACTCAAGCCATACAGACCTTATTTTACAGATTTCGCCCCGGAAATAAAGAAAGATAACAAAAAAAAATTAATAAAAGCTCTACTCAAAGAACCCCTGGCATATGAACCGGGAAGTGAATGCCGGTATAGTGACCTGGGGTTTATGTTATTGGGAGAAGTGGTGGAACGTTTATCGGGCCGACAACTTGATTCTTTTTTTAATGAAAAAATAATTAAACCGCTGAAGATAGAAGAAGCCCTTTTTTTTAACGCATTAAATAGAAACAAAAACAAAAAAACGGAAAAATTTGCCGCAACGGAAAAATGTCCCTGGCGAGGAAGGGTTATACAGGGCGAGGTTCATGATGAACATGCCTGGCTTATGGGGGGAGTGGCTGGTCATGCCGGTCTTTTCGGCACCATAAAGGCGGTATTGCTTATGACTGAAAAAATTTTGTGCCAATGGCGGAACCAAGAAAACTTTCCGGCTTACAGCACAACTACATTGCAAAAGGCACTGAAAAAAAAATATTCAGATCAGACCTGGTGTATGGGGTTCGACACACCAACGCCCGGCGGTTCAAGCGGGGGAAAATATATTTCTCCTCGAAGTGTAGGTCATCTCGGCTACACTGGGACCTCTTTCTGGATTGATCCGGAAAGGGATCTTATTATGATCTTACTCACCAACCGGGTGTATCCTACCAGAAAAAATGAGCAGATACGGATGTTCAGACCGCTTTTTCACGACACGGTTATAGAGGGCTTGTCTGGCGGATAAAAAAAGCCCCTGGCAACAAAGACAGAGGCTTGTAACAAGAAAAATAAATTGTTACTTGTATATTTTTACCACCAGCAGATCGTCTGGTCGGCATCCCATATCATGTCGACGAGCTTATCATAATCCGGAGATTCAATATTCAGGTCAAAAGAGGCCTGATCACGACCTTCTGAAACTATTTCCACCAGTTTTTTGACATCTTCGGTCGGTTCGGATCTATAGATATGCAACATTTTCATAGTTTAATACTCCTCTTTTTAGAACTTTTACTCTTTTTCAGCTCTTATCGCTTCTCTGGATACCATAGGGAACAATAACGTCCATTTCCCTAAGCTTCTGTCCAAGTTCTTCAAGAGTAATTTTAATAAAACCATGCTTTTCTACATTTCCTTCAGGGATGGAATAGACTTCACCTTCCATATCCCGGATCCAGTCGATGTTTTCCTTGTGATAATCAGTCAGATCCGTGTCTGCCAACACGGTATTCATCATGACACCATAAGCGTACATGTTTTCAACCGCAAGACCCAGGGCCGATCTGATACCATCAAGAGAATATTCATTGCTGGGATACATAAAAAGAACTTTTTTAGACATTCTTTTTCTCCTTATAAAGTCAGATAGCAGTCATAGTCTTCGATGATAACACCATGTTGAGCCTGAGTAGCCATTTTTTCCGGTGTAAGACCCTTAGGGATATCTTTGACATCATAGCCCACTTTTTTATAACTGTCGGCACAGATTGAGACATCAACATTGTCCAGGGCGCATAGAGCGGGAAATTCAGAACACTTGGTGAGGTGGGTTCCGGCCCAGGTAAAAAATACTTTAACCTTGGCCCCCTTGGCCAGCGCTGCCTTGGTCACACCAAAGACATGCCGCATATTCTGGGGAGATGTTACAAAAATTCCGATACTTTTTGCCATATTAACCTCCTAAAATAAGATAACGGCGTGGCCACATACAAAGGAGGTTGAACGCCGTTTTTATGTGTACTGGTTGGTTATATCAGCCTTTTTTGATATAGTAGTTTGTAAATCCCTCTTCATCTTTTAAACCCAAAAACTCATGACCGGAACGCTCGCACCAGCCGGGAATATCATTCCTGGAGCCCGGGTCCGTGCCCATGATCTGCAGAATTTCGCCTGATTTGAGTTTACTCATCTCCTTTTTGGTCCGAAGCAGAGGCATCGGACAGCTTAATCCCTTGGCGTCAAGTACTGCTGCAACTTTCAGTTCTTCTAATTTTACATCACCCATTTGATAATCCTCCTACTATAAAAAGTAAATTGAAGGGGCTTATGAAAACGGATTCATGTTTTCATAATAAATAAGAAATATCAGACCATGTCACACGGTGACGTCTCATATTATCTTATTAAAGCATTTTTTATACCGGACCGATGGTCTCCTGTCAAGCGGAAAATGAATGGCAATTCAAAGACTTTTTTAAAGATAATGGTATGATTTTTTTGTAAAAATAAACACAAACGGTAATAATTATTTTTCAGATTGGTCTTTTAACTTGCTTGACAAAAGCTCTGGGCAACTGTAAAAAAAAATGATCAAGACTGAAACAGTTTTATCTTTCCGGGGCAATAGACCGGAGAATGTCAAACTCACTGTTCAACCGGACCATTGGAAACAAAAAATGGAGGAGGGATCCGTATGGCTAGTGAAAATCTGTTTGGTAAAAAAATTAAAGAGTTGTATGTCACCTTGTGTAGAACGGAGTGGAACGCCACCATGAGCGGGGTGATGGTCGGACTTCTTACGGTTCTCTTGATGGCTTGGTGGCGTCCTTGGGGTGCGGTCGGAGCCGTACGGAACTGGGGTGACTGGATATTCTACACCCTTGGTGTTTATTCCAATACCGATACCCAGCATCTTCTTGGTTTTGTGAATAATGAAGGGGTCAAGGTGCTGAGCAAATCCTTCTGGTATAATACCGGTTCGGTGATCGGCATAGGCTTTGTCGGCGGCGCCTTCCTTTCCGCTTGTCTTGGAGGTCAGTTTGCGCTTCGTTTTCCTCCTCTCCGTGAGTATGTCAAGGCCTTTATTGCCGGTACCCTGATGGGTATAGGTGCCACCCTGGCCGGTGGCTGTAATGTCGGCGGGATGTACAACTCGATCGGCAACCTGAGTGCCAGCGGCTTTGCCATGTGGCTCGGTCTTGTTCTGGGTGCGGTGGCCGGCCTTTGGCTGCTCTATAAGGAAATGGAGTATATCACCTGGGGTAGCGGCGGTGCCAAGACTTTTGAATTCCCGCCAGCGGTTCAGTTTACTCTCGGTATTGTGGCAATTGCCCTGCTAATCTGGGGGGCCAACGCCTATGCAAATTTTGAAGGCGGGAACTCCGAAGACTATATAAATTCCCTGCCGGGAGTTCTTCTTCTTGCCGCCGGCCTCGGTTACACCATGCAGCGTGGCCGCTGGTGCATGATCCAAGGCTTCCGTGAGCCACATATGACAGGTAACGGCACCATGGCCAAGTCGGTGGCTCTCTCTATCTGTATCGTAGCGGCTGGCGCGGCAGTGCTTAAATATGCCATTCCCGTGCGGGCCGGAGGTGACCCGGTGCTGAACACCATGTATTATGTGCGCGGAACCTTTGGCTGGGGAGGAGTTGTCGGCGGTTTTCTCTTCGGTGTCGGAGCAATACTGGCCGGCGGTTGTGGAACCGGGACCCTGTGGCGTGTGGGTGAGGGCCAGATCAAACTGTGGATTGTTGCGCTTATGTTCGGCTTGGCAAGTTCTCTCTCCGCCACGTTGGTCAAGTCTCATCAATGGGAGGCTAGAGGCTTTCTCGGCAAGTATGTCTATATGCCCGATGTCATGGGATATGGACCATCCCTACTGCTGGTCTTCTTCGCCATGGCGCTCTGGTATGTGATTGTGACCTGGAATGAGGAAACCGGTAAACTCATCTTGCCGATGTAAGCGGCTTCTTCCATATTTTTTTTATAGTGATAAAATAGCGGTGTCCGCTCACAACGGGCGCCGCTATTTTTTTGAGCCCGGAAAATAGATATGGTGACCTGGTTCAGTCTTGGAGAACGGGAAACAAGAAATGAACCTGAATCCGTGAGCGTTCGAGAACGGTGCAGATACAAGGCGGCAACGAGGTTGATTATCCCGGTGTGATATCAACGAGTTGCCAACGCAGCAGATCGCCGTTCTCGGGCGCCCCGCAGGGCGGCGCGGTGAAGACCGGAAAATGGTTTTATTCGGCAATAATGCAATAAAATCTACATGTTGCATGGAATGTCACCTCAAGCCGTCACGGATTCAGGATGAACACTCAGAATCGAAACAGTTGGCGCCATAAAATTCTTACCAGGCGTGACCGGTTATCTCCAGCCGAATTGATTGAAAAAAGTGGCCGGATCACCGATGTGCTGTTCTCACTTAAGGAAACAAGGGCCGCGCATGTTTTTTTTATCTACCTGAATTTTCGCAGTGAAGTGCAGACACATGATATTGTGCGCCGCTGCCTGGCCGAGGGTAAAACCGTCACCGTGCCTCTGACCCTGGCAAACGAATCACGTCTGCTGGCCATCCGCATAACCGACCCGCAAAATCAGCTTGAACCAGGCTATTGCATGATTCCCGAGCCGGTTAAAAGTATGGTCTCCGGGTCGGTGGTTGATCCGGCCGAAATTGATATGGTCGTTGTCCCCGGTTCTGTTTTTGACCGGTTTGGCGGCCGCCTCGGGTACGGGGGCGGCTATTATGACCGTTTTCTCGCTCAGGAGGCTGCCGGTGCTCTTCGCATCGGACTGGCCTATGAACTCCAGCTGGTGGACCAGGTCCCGCTTGAACCCCATGACCAGCTTATGGATTTTGTGGTGACGGAAAAGAAAATCTATAATTGCAGGAGACTTCGCCATGCGCCGGACAGCCGTGTATCGTGATAACCTCTTCCTGGAACATCAGCCCGGCTTTGCCCATGTTGAATCTCCGGACAGGTTGCGGGTTATCTACCGGGAACTCGATCGGAAGGAAACTGCCAGCCATTTTGTCTTTCCGGCGTTTGCTCCGGCATCCCCGGAGGTAATCGGCCTTAACCATACGCCGCAGCAGATCCAGAGGGTGGCGGAAACCGCGGGCCGGGAGCATGATGTTCTGGACGCGGATACGCAAACGTCGGCCAGGTCGTATGATGCGGCCTGTCTGGCGGTCGGAGCCCTGGTGGACGGGGTCAAGAGGATGTTTAATGGTGAAATCGATAACGGTTTCTGCCTGGTTCGCCCTCCCGGGCACCATGCCGAGCGTGATCGTTCCATGGGCTTCTGTCTGTTTAACAATGTGGCCGTGGCCGCCAGCTGGGCCCTTGCCAACCTTGGTTTGCAACGCATCCTGATTGTGGACTGGGACCTGCATCACGGCAACGGCACCCAGCACAGTTTTTATGATACCGACAAAGTCTTGTACTGTTCCACTCATCAATATCCTTATTACCCCGGAACCGGCGCGGTCATGGAAACCGGAACCGGCAGGGGAGAGGGGTTTACGGTCAATGTCCCTTTGCCCGGTGGTCAGGGTGACCATGATTTTTCCCGTATTTTCAATGAACTGTTCGTCCCGGTTGCCAGGCTTTATCGGCCTCAGCTCATCCTTGTTTCCTGCGGTTTTGATATCTACCGGGGAGACCCCCTGGGCACCATGCGGGTAACCCCCCCCGGTTTTGCCTATATGACCATGGTCATGCAAAATCTTGCCGACCAGCTCTGTAACGGCCGGCTGCTCGTTACCCTTGAGGGGGGCTACGACCTGACGGGAATGCGGGACGGGGCACTGGCGGTCCTGACCGGGTTGTGCGGAGAAGAGCTCTCTCCCGGTTACCCTGATTTTTCAGCCCGAAAAATAATGGATGAATCGTCCGCGGACGGGCCGCCGCCCATTTTTCTTGACCAGGCTATGGGGCTTGCAAAAAGGTATTGGAAGCTGTAAAGTACAATAATGTAAGTGGCGGGGGAGAGCTGAAAAATTTTTACGTCTTGCCGTTCTTTTTTGATCTGTCGTTTTATTGCTGTCTGTCTGGAAACGAGAATTTTTATTCGAGATTAGAGACTGCCGAGGCAGGCAAAAAAATAGCCGCAGGCCGGATATTCTGATGATTATTTTTTGAGCATAACGCCGAAACCGGGCAAAAATAGCGTTTTCATATGGGTTAATCCTTGAGTTGTAAAGAGGGCATGGCTTCAAAAATACTTATTGCCGATGACGATGATTTGGTCCGTAATGCGGTGCAGCAGATATTAATCATGTTTGACTATGATGTGGTTGCCGTGCAAAGTGGCCGGGAAGTGCTGGATCAGATCAACGATGATTTTGATGTTATTATTCTTGATATCAATATGCCGGACATGGACGGTTTTGAGACCCTTGATGGTTTGAACCGAAAAGAAATCGATATCCCGGTCATTTTTTTGACCGGTGCCGGCTCCATGGATTACGCGGTCAAGGCCATAAATCTCGGCGCTTATGACTTTATGACCAAGCCCATCGAGGATATTGAATTTTTTCATGTCAAAATCAAGCGGGCCATAGAAAAAAGAAACTTTGTCCGGCATGAAAAAAATTATCGTCTGGACCTGGAACAAGAGGTTCGGGAGAAAACCAAGGAGCTTGCCGAAAGAAACGTCCTGCTTGAACAGTACGGCCATCAACTGGAGAGCGCCGCGGTTGAGGTGATGACCAGTCTGCAGACGGCCCTGGAAGAAAAGGATGAGTATACCGCCGGTCATACCCGTCGGGTGACTGATTACGCCATGCTTCTGGGAGAGAATGTTGGTCTGTCCCAGGAGGACATGGTCGTGCTGAGGCGGGCCTCTCAATTCCACGATATCGGCAAACTGGTCATCGACCTTTCCTGTATCCAGAAGCCTGGGAAACTGACGACTGACGAGTGGGAGTTGATCAAAAAGCATCCGACCGTAGGGGCGAATATCATTCAGCCCTTTACCTTTATCGACCGGGAACGGAACATTATTCTCCATCATCATGAACGCCTTGACGGTAACGGCTATCCGGATGGCATCTGTGGAGACGAGCTGGACACCCTGACCAGGATTATCACCGTGGCCGACAGTTATGACGCCATGACCTCGCGGCGCAATTACCGGCGTAATCTCTCTCCGGTAGAGGCTGTGGCCGAACTCCGCCGCTGTGCCGGGACCCAGTTTGACCCGGACCTGGTCGAGGTTTTCTGCCACGCCGTGCTTGCCGAACCAGCCCGCTGATTTCCGGTCTCCCCCTTCTCTCTCCTGTTGACATACAGGGTTGGTAGTGTCAATGTAGACGGGATTTTTTTCACATTCCTGAATTTTCAACCAGCACCAGAAAGACAATGAAAATCACCAGAAAAGAGGTGGAACATGTGGCCCGGCTTGTCCGGCTCGAGTTGCAACCGGAAGAAGCGGAACGGATGACGACCCTGCTTGATACCATCCTCAGTTACGCGGCCAAACTGGACGAACTTGATACCGGCGGCGTTGCCGTTACCACGCACACCTTGGGGACAGGCAACGTCTTCCGGGATGACCGGGTGCATAAAGCCCTCGATCGGGAACTGGCCTTGGCCAATGGTCCGGACCAGAACGGTGAGGCCTTTGTTGTCCCCCGTATTATCAGTTGAGAGCAAGTATGGAATTTTTTTCACTTACCCTGGCCCAGGCCAAGAAGCAGCTTGAACAGGGCAATATCACCTCGGTGCAGCTGACCGAGTCCATCCTTTCCCGTATTGCCGCGGTTGAGCCCAGGGTCAAGGCCTTTATTACCCTGGACCATGACGGGGCACTGGACCGGGCGGCGGCGGCTGACCGGCAGCGCCGGGCGGGCGGGGCCGGCGAGTTATGCGGCTTGCCGCTTGCCGTCAAGGATGTCCTCTGTACCGCCACCATGCGCACCACCTGCGGTTCAAAGATTCTGGAGAACTTTGTGCCGCCCTATGACGCCACGGTGATCAGAAAACTGAAAGATGCCGGGGCGATCATTATCGGCAAGCTGGCCATGGATGAATTTGCCATGGGATCCACCAGCGAGAACTGCGCCTATAATGTGCCGGAAAATCCCTGGAAACCGGGCTACGTGGCCGGTGGTTCCAGCGGCGGCTCGGCCGTTGCCATGGCGGCGGACGAGAGTCTGGCCAGCCTTGGTTCCGATACCGGCGGTTCCATTCGTCAACCCGCCTCCCTGTGCGGAGTCGTCGGGATGAAACCCACCTATGGCCGGGTATCCAGGTACGGCTTGGTGGCCTTTGCCTCTTCCCTGGACCAGGTCGGTCCCCTGACCAAGGATGTGCTCGACTGCGCCCTGATGATGAATGTCATCAGCGGCCATGATCAGCGCGACTCCACCTCGGTTGACACCCCGGTTCCCGATTATACGGCGGCCCTCAAGGACGGCCTCAAGGGCGTCAGGATCGGGATCCCGCCGGAGTATTTCGGCCAGGGTCTTGACCCGGAAGTGGAGCAGGTCGTGCGCACGGGCATCGAGATGCTGCGCGAGGCCGGGGCCGAGATAAAAGAGGTTTCCCTGCCGCACACCGAGTACTGTGTGGCGGTCTATTACCTGATCGCGCCGGCCGAGGCCAGCTCCAACCTCTCCCGCTACGACGGCGTCCGTTACGGCTATCGCGCCGGCGATGCCGGTTCTCTCGTGGATATGTACAGTAAAACCCGTTCCCGGGGCTTCGGGGACGAGGTAAAGCGGCGGATCCTGATCGGCACCTATGCCCTGTCCGCCGGTTACTATGACGCCTATTACAAGAAGGCCTCCCAGGTCCGCACCCTGATCAGGGACGATTTTAAGACGGTATTCGACCAGTGCGACCTGGTGGTGTCACCGGTGTCACCGACGCCGGCCTGGATGATCGGTGAAAAGGCCGATGACCCGCTGGCCCTCTACCTATCGGACATCCTGACCATATCCGCCAACCTGGCAGGTATTCCCGGCCTGTCCGTGCCGGCCGGATTCAGCGGCAACGGACTCCCCATCGGCATCCAGATGCAGGCGGCGCATTTCAACGAGGAGATCTTGCTGCGCGCGGCCTGGAACCTGGAACAGCGGGCCGGGATCAAGGGCAGGAGGCCGGAGCTGGGCTGATCATGAAACTGCAACCGCCACGGAATATTACGGCAATCGTTCCCTATCCTCCGGGCAAGCCCCTGGAAGAACTGGAGCGGGAATACGGCATTGCCGGTTCGATCAAACTTGCCTCCAATGAAAATTCCTGGGGTCCTTCGCCCAAGGCCTTGGAGGCCATCAGTTCGGCCCTGCCCGGTCTGCATCGGTATCCGGACGGCTCCGGCTATTACCTGAGCGCGGCCCTGGCTGATTACCTGGGGGTAAAACCGCCGGAGATCGTGCTGGGCAACGGCTCCAACGAGGTTATCGAGTTCCTGGTCAAGGCCTTTGTCCTGGCCGGTGACGAGGTTATCACCAGTCACCCTTCCTTTCTCATGTACCAGAAATTCGTCCAGGTCCGGGGCGGCACCAATATCGTTATTCCCCTGCGCGGGATGACCCATGATCTTGCGGCGATAACCGCGGCCGTGACGGAACGGACCCGGATCATCTTTCTTGATAATCCCAATAACCCTTGCGGCACCATAATTACCAAGGACCGTTTCGACGAATTTCTCAGGCAGCTGCCTGAACGGCTGGTCGTGGTACTTGATGAGGCGTACGTGGATTTTGTCGAACCGGATGAACGTATCGACGTGTTGTCATATATTCGTCAGGCCGATAACATCCCCGCGGTAGTGGCGTTGCGCACCTTTTCCAAGGCCTTCGGGCTGGCCGGTTTGCGGGTCGGTTTCGGTCTCATGCATTCCGAGGTTGCCGCTCTCCTGCACCGGGTGCGGCAGCCCTTTAACGTCAACCTGCTTGGTCAGGTCGGCGCCCTTGCCGCCTTGGCGGATCGGGAACACTACCGTAAAACCGTCAGCGGGACCGCCGGCGGCAAGGCATGGCTGAGCTCCAAGGTGGAGGAGCTGGGCTGCAAGGCTTATCCTTCGCAGACCAATTTTTTTCTCATCGATGTGCGCGGCGATGCCACCAGGCTCTATGAGGCCCTCTTGCACCGGGGTGTGATTGTCCGCTCCATGAAGGCTTACGGTTATCCTGATTTTATTCGGATCACCGTTGGCACGGAGCAGGAAAACCAGCGCTTTATCGGAGCGCTGGCAGCGTGTCTGAAGGACCTGGGGTATGTCGCATCGACTTGAGGTTGTGACCATTGATGGTCCATCAGGCGTCGGCAAGTCGACGATCAGCCGCAAACTTGCCGCCCGGCTGGGTTTTACCTATCTTGATACCGGGGCCATGTACCGGGGAGTGGCGCTCAAATGCCGCCAAAGCGGCGTCGATGTTCGCGATGAAGCGGCAGTTGCTGATCTTATGGATGACCTTGACCTGCGGCTGCTGTCCGCCCCGTCGGAGAACGAGGAAGTCCGGGTCCTGCTTGACGGCCGGGATGTGAGCGCCGCGATCCGTACTCCGGAGATCAGTATGCTGGCCTCGGCCGTGTCGGCGCTGCGGCCGGTGCGGGAAAAGTTGACCCGGATGCAGCAAAAGATGGGAGCCGCCGGCAGGATTGTGGCCGAGGGCCGGGATACCGGCACCGTGGTCTTTCCCGGCGCGGCCTGGAAGTTTTACCTGGATGCCGGCTTGGCGGAACGGGTCCGCCGCCGGATCAGACAGTTGCGTCACCAGGGTGAAGAGGTTGACGAGGAAGAGATCTTTAAGCAGATCGTTACAAGGGACCGGGACGACATGGAGCGTTCCCTCGCCCCCCTGAAAGCCGCCCCGGACGCGGTTCGAATCGATTCAACCGACCTGGGCCCCGATGATGTCCTGTCCCGGATGCTCGCGGTTATCCGCCGGAACCCCCTTAAGATCAGATGACCGAGACGATTTCCTTGCCCGCCTGCATGGCCTTGAGGCTGCGGGCCACGGTGTGGCCAAGCTCAACGCATTCCTTCAGGTGCTCGTGTTCCGGCACATACTGAACCCGCAGGCCTTCGTGGCAGATGGTGAATTTCATCTCCTGCATGGCCTGGTTTAGCAGCTTGACCGATTCTCCCGACCAGCCATAGGAGCCGAAGGCCGCACCGATCTTGTTGGTCGGCTTGAGTCCCCGCATATACATGAGGAAACCGGCCATCCGGGGCAGCAAACCGTTGTTGAGCGTTGAACAGCCGAGAACAACGGCACCGGCTTCAAGCACCTCGGCCATGACATCGCTGCGGTGGCTGCAGCGGAGATCAAGCAGTTTGTAGTTGACGCCCTCGTCCAGCAGGCCGTCGGCCACGGCTTTGGCCATCATCTCGGTTGATTTCCACATGGTATCGTAGATAATCAGGGCATGGCCCCGGGCTTCATTGCCGCACCAGCGGGAATAGGCATCGATGATCTTGCCGGGATTGGTGCGCCAGATCACCCCGTGGTCCGGCGCAATCATCTTAATCGGCAGGTTCATCTCCCGGACCTTGGCCAGCACTTTCTTGACCAGCGGTGAGTAGAGGGTCAGGATGTTGGCGTAGTACTTGGTGCATTCGCGCATGAG
>VAPE01015833.1_pt1 | contig 44925 bp, 31 predicted proteins | sample 3393911 | NCBI WGS metagenome assembly VAPE01 (sample SAMN08290436, study PRJNA428436) | hydrothermal vent metagenome | isolation source: Deep-sea hydrothermal vent chimney | place: Atlantic Ocean: South-mid Altantic Ridge
CGTAGCAGGGCTACGTCGAGGATTTTGCGATTGCGCCGTAGCCAAAGATGGCCTGAAGATGAGATGCAAGATGTTCTTGTTATTTTCTTACAGGCCCTAAGTGGGGCGCAGTCATATTTTTGCCCGCTATGAATCGCACCCCTATTGTCGTCAGGTGCGGTCGGTTATTATTGTTCTGATTTGAGCACCGCCAGAAACGCCCGTTGCGGTATTTCCACGTTGCCGACGGTTTTCATTCTCTTTTTCCCCGCCTTCTGTTTTTCCAGGAGTTTCCTTTTCCTGGAGATATCGCCGCCATAACATTTTGCCGTGACATCTTTGCGCAGGGCCGAGATTGTCGTCCTGGCAATAACTGTACCGCCGATTGCGGCCTGGATGGCAATCTTGAACATCTGCCGCGGAATTTCCTCCTTGAGCCGCTCACAGGCCTTCAACCCTCGTTCCCGCGCCCGTGTTTTATGAACCAGTTGGGAGAGGGCATCCACGTTTTCGCCATTGACCAGGATATCGAGTTTGACCAGGTCACTGGGCCGATAGTCAAGCAGTTCGTAGTCAAACGAACCGTATCCCTGGGTTATTGATTTCAACCGGTCATAAAAGTCGTAGATCACTTCGGCCAGCGGCAGTTCGCAGGTGAATTCGATCCGGCCTGGCATTGGATAGTGATAATCGGTTTTTTCACCCCGGCGCTCCATGCACAGATTCATGACCACCCCCATGTAACGTTCCGGGATATGGATCGTCGCTTTGATAAAGGGCTCTTTAACGTGTTCTATGCTGCCGGGATCGGGAAAATGGGCGGGATTGTCCACCTCAAGTCTGGTGCCGTCCCGCAGATCAAACAGGTAGCGGACCGAGGGGACTGTAAGGATTAATGAGATGTCGAATTCCCGTTCCAGCCGTTCCTGGACGACCTCCAGGTGCAGCAGGCCGAGAAATCCGCAGCGGAATCCGAAACCGAGGGCCACGGACGAATCCTTTTGAAAGGTCAGGGAAGCGTCGTTAAGTTTCAGTTTTTCCATGGCATTGGCAAGGTCCTCATATTCATCGGTCGAAATGGGATAAATAGAGGAGAAAACCACCTGCTGGACTTCCTGAAAGCCGGGGAGCGGAGCGGAACAGGGGGATTTTCTCAGCGTGATGGTATCGCCCGGCCGGGTGTCGGAAACCGTTTTCACGCCGGCAATGATATAGCCGACCTGGCCGGCTGCGAGTTCTTTCTGCGCCTCGTGGTGGAGGCGGAACAGGCCCACTTCTTCGACCCGGTATTCCGCGTTGTTGGACATGAAGAGGATCTGGTCGCCCGGCCTGACGCGGCCGTTGAAGATGCGGCAGGAGATAATCGTCCCGCGATAGGGATCATAGCGGGCGTCGAAGATCAGGGCTTCGAGGGGGTTGTCCGGATCGCCCGCCGGCGGCGGCAGCAGGTTGACAACGGCCTCGAGGACCTGGTCCACCCCCTCGCCGGTCTTGGCGGAGCAGCGCTGGATGGAATCGGCTTCCAGGCCGAGTTCCTCCTCGATCTGGGCGGCAACCTTGTCCGGTTCCGCCGAGGGCAGGTCGATTTTATTGATGACCGGAATAATCTCCAGGTCGTTTTCCATGGCCAGGTAGAGGTTGGCCAGGGTCTGGGCCTCGATCCCCTGGGCGGCATCGATGAGCAGCAGCGCTCCCTCGCAGGAGGACAGAGCCCGGGAGACCTCATAGCTGAAATCAACATGCCCCGGAGTGTCTACCAGGTTCAGGGTATAGCTTTTACCGTCTTTTGCCGTATAGGGCAGACAGATGGTCTGGCTTTTGATGGTAATACCCCGCTCCCTTTCAATGTCCATGGAGTCCAGCAGTTGATTCTGGAATTCGCGGTCGGTAACCATGCCGCAGTGTTGGATCATGCGGTCGGCCAGGGTTGATTTTCCGTGGTCGATATGGGCGATTATGCTGAAATTTCTTATTTCTTTCATCTGTTCCAAGGTCTATGCTCCTGCCTGTGTTCCACCGGAGTCGTAAGGGTGATTGTTAGAGTATGATTTCAGTGCAAAAAAATGTTTTCAGCATGAGCCAACGGGCAGGGCAGGACGAAAAAAATGGCCCCGGTATTTTTTCTGTACTTCTTTTTTATCTTTATTCCTGAATCTGTTCCCGGGCGCCCCGCAGGGCGGCGCGGTGAAGACTGGAAAATGCGTTTAACAATGCAGTAACTTCCAGATATTGCACGGAATAACACCTCAAACCGTCACGGGGCCAGGCTTATTGATCGTCCATAAGGATAAGATTATGCCGGATTCCAGTGATTTTTTTGCCGGAATAGAATATAATAACTCCCAATTGCACTCTGTAAAAGGGCATTCTTGATGAATTTGTAAAAAGCCTGAAACGCTCAGAAATCATTCCGGGCGCAGCGGTAATTTTGCATGGCGTCGAAATGACGGCCCAGAAAATCCAGCGCTGGTCGTAATGACAACATGCGGGGACTTTTTGCAAGGACATCATCCTTGAACAGAGTCTTTTTTTTATGAAAAGGTTTTTTTCCAGGACGGGTTCAAGGTGGAGAAGAGGATATTTTCCCAGGTTTTCAAAGGAAACCATGCGGGATTGCACTGAATCCCGAGCAGTCTGGTCGTCTTGAGGAAAACCATTGAAGTTTTCGTGTCTTTCAGCCCTTGGCTTCTTGTTCGGCGGCCCGGATCGACCGGAGTTGCAGGTCAACAACTGTCATTTTTTCATGGCATGGCAGTGAAAACAAACAGCTTATGCCTTCGCTTTTTTCTATGACGCAAAAAGATAAAGATAAAGATAAAGAAAAGAAATCGCCACCGGAGTTGGCAGCGTATCATCATCCTCTTGTCGTTATGCCTGATGATGAAAACCTGCCGGCGCTAAGTAACCCGGCGCTCCATCGGTACCTTCAGGAAATCAGCCAGTATGAACTGCTGTCACGTGAGGAGACCGAAGAGCTGGCTATTCGTCTGCAGGAAACCGGAGATCCTGATGCCGCTTACCGGCTGGTATCTGCCAACCTCCGGCTGGTGGTCAAGGTGGCGATGGATTTTCAGAAATACTGGATGCAAAATTTTATGGACCTGGTTCAGGAGGGGAACGTGGGACTGGTTCAGGCGACCAGAAAATTCGATCCTTTTCGCGGGGTCAAATTCTCCTACTATGCCGCATACTGGATTCGTGCTTATATCCTGAAGTTCATAATGGACAACTGGCGTCTGGTGAAAATCGGTACCACCCAGGCGCAAAGGAAACTTTTTTTCAGCCTGAACAAGGAAAAAAAATTGCTGGAGGCCCAGGGATTCAAACCGGAAATCAAACTGCTGGCCGAGCGGCTTAACGTCAAGGAAAGCGAGATCGTTGAAATGGGGCAACGGATGGATAACTGGGAGGTCTCGCTTGAAAGTCCGGTCCGCAACGATTCCGAGGATGAACAGAAAAGTTTTTTGCCTTATGAAGGCCCGGATATCGAAGAGCTTGTCGCCAGCCAGGAGATTCGAGATCGCCTTGCCGACCTCCTGTCCGGTTTAAAAGATCAACTCAATGAGAAGGAACAGGTTATCCTGCAAACCCGCCTGCTCAGCGATGAGCCGCAGACCCTGCAGGTCATTGCCGATCAGTTCGGCGTCTCCCGGGAACGTGTGCGGCAGATCGAGGCGAACCTGCTTAATAAACTGAGAAAACATTTTGAAAAAGTGATGCCTGATATTAAAGATTTATTTACCGGTAATCACCTGATCCTGAATTCCAGCCCTGGAAAGACGGCATGATTATCCTCTGATCATTGGTCTTCCAGCCCGCACTTCTTCTTAAGCAAAATCAGAAAATATCGGAATATAAATGACGAGAAAAAATGAATGTATCGCTTCTTGACCTGAAACCGCAGATGTCCGAACTTCGTGATGAGGTTATCCGGGCCGTGACGGGGGTCATCGAGTCAACCCAATATATCCTCGGCCCGGAGGTCGAACGGTTCGAGGAGGCGGTGGCCGCGTACTGCGGCACCCCCTATGCCGTAGGGGTGTCCAGCGGGACCGATGCCCTGCTGGTCAGCCTTATGGCCTTGGGTATCGGCCCCGGTGACCTGGTATTGACCACCCCGTATACCTTTTTTGCCACCGTGGGTTCCATTATAAGGGTGGGGGCTCTGCCTGTTTTTGCCGATATCGAGCCGGGCGGCATGAATGTCGATCCTGAACGGATGGCGGACCTGCTCGCCGAGGACCGGCGCCACGGTGGCCGGATCAAGGCGATCATGCCGGTCCATCTCTTTGGCCAGTGCGCCGACATGCAGCGGATCATGGAGCTGGCCGGGGAATACGAGGTGCCGGTGATCGAGGATGCCGCCCAAGCCATCGGTTCCGACTGTCCATTTGTCGACGGTGGCCGCGTCTCCTGGAAAAGAGCTGGCTCCATGGGGCTTGCCGGTTGTTTTTCATTTTTTCCCAGTAAAAACCTGGGTGGGATCGGAGACGGCGGTATGGTCGTCACCGGTGACCGGGAGTTCGCCGAACGGTTGCGCTCACTTCGCAATCACGGGGCGCAGCCGAAATATCACCATGCGCGTATAGGTGGAAATTTCCGGCTTGATCCGATCCAGGCCTGCGTCCTGAATATTAAATTGTCCCATCTTGAGGCGTGGCATGAGGCCAGGCGCAGGAACAGCGACCTCTATCGGCGGCTTTTTGTTGCGGCCGGCCTGGCCGATGAGCCGGTCGGGCTGCCGCCGGCCCTCTACAAGGATGAGCCGGGCGGCGCCACAAACAATTATCATATTTATAATCAGTTTGTTATCCGGGTACCAGAGCGCGACCGCTTGCGTGATTTCCTGAAAGAGAATAATATCGACTCCGAGGTCTATTATCCTCTTTGTCTTCATCAGCAGGAGAGTTTAAGGACGTACGGCTTTGCCGGTTTATCTTATCCCGTGGCCGAACAGGCCGCTCATGAAGCACTGGCCTTGCCGATTTATCCGGAATTGCGGCAGGAACAGCAGGAATATATTGTTGCAACCATAGCCGGATTCTTTAAGGGCTGATCACTTTCAATGTTTCCTTCGAGAACCGTGAAGTTTACCGCAAAATATTTATTATATCCGGCAGCATTTTGTCTGCCCTTGTTGTTCTGCGTCCCCGTATCGTATGGCCGGCCGGCGGCTCAGGATACGGTGCAGACTGTACCGGCCGCCGAAAGCGTCGCCGTCCCCGATCATGATGTTCAGTACGAGAACAATAAACTGGCACCTGATTGGAAACTGATCTGGGACCAGGCGCGGCAACTGGCCAGGGAGAAGAAGTACCGGGAAGCTCTGGTTCAGTATGAGCTTCTTTTCGGCCGCAAGGAAAATATCGACGAGGCCAGGTGGGAATACACCACGATCCTCATTCATCTTGAGCGCTGGCGGCGGGCTGAAACTCAGCTTGATATGCTGACTGCCCATGATCCCGACAATAAAAATTACCTCCTTGCCCAGGCCCAGGTCTCTCTGGCCCTGGGCAATGTTGAGCGGGCCGTGAAGCTTTACGGTCAGTTGTACGGACAGGCGCCCGATAGTCCCGAAGCGGTGCCGGCCCTGGCAGGGTTGATCCGCGCCCTTGAGCGCCAGGGACAGGATGAAGCGCTGCTGCCTCTTATTGAACAGTTGATTCTGCGTAAACCCGACGACCTGAATCTGCAGAAGAAACTTGCCCGGTTGTCAATCAAGCTCAACCGGACCGGCAAGGCCGGGGATATGCTGCAAAAACTCCTGCAGAGTTCTCCGAATGATCCCGAGGTCCTGCTGCTGTCGGCCCGGTTGCAGAAAAAGCTGGGGCATGCACAACAGGCAGCAGCCTTCTGGCGGCGGCTTGTCGCCCTTGAACCCGAGAACCAGGAGGGCCGCCGCCAACTCATGCTTTATTATCGGGACTGGGGTAATGGCCCCATGGAGTTGAAACAGATTGAAGCGTTATTGAAAAAGAATCCTGGTGATACCGGGCTCCTTGATCGTGGCGCGGAGTTGAATATGGAGCTGGGCCGGGCTGATCGGGCTCTTGAATATTATGACTGCTCCCTGGCCCTGAAACCGGACGACAAGGCGATTGTCCGGATGAGGTATGAGGCTCGGAAGGTTCTGGCCCGCGATCTCCTTGCCCTGGTGGAGAATAACGGCAGCCGCATGCTTTGGCAGGATCTGGTCAAGGTCACCGCTGACCGGCCCGGGGTGTACCGGGCGATTGCCGACCTGCTGAGAGAGCAGGGCAAGGTCGCCGAGTTGATTGACGTCCTGACCATCATCCATCAGGAAGATCCCGGAGATAAGCAGGCCGGGGTCGAGCTTGTCGGTCTGCTTGAAAAACAGGGGCGGGTCAATGAAGCGCGGCTGCTGCGCAAGGAAATGAACCGGGTCGGCACAATCAATAAAAGCAAAGGAAAAACGCCTGGTTCTTAGGGTATTCATCAGGCTGGATGTCATAACCTGAAGTAACGTTGAGGCTTGCAATCAACCCTGCAACGTTTTTTGACCGTTACGATTCCAGGATTGACATTGAGTTCCAATATAATTGTTATTTTTGAAATAAGAGGAGAACATTGACATGATGGAAAGAATTCCAATATCCCGGGCCGGCTATCAGCGCCTGCGCGAGGAACTTGACCAGCTTGAAAGGGTGGAGCGTTTTGTTGTGGTTAAGGCCATTGAAGTGGCCCGTGAGCACGGTGATCTGAGCGAAAACGCCGAGTATCATGCCGCCAAGGAGCGGCAGGGGATGATTGAAGGGCGCATTATCGAGCTTAAGGATAAACTCGCCCGGGCGGAAGTAATCGATTGTTCGGAAGTGGATTGTGTTCGGGCTGTTTTCGGGACAGTGGTTACCTTGACGGATATGAACACCGAGGAGGAGGTAACCTATCAGCTCCTTGGGCCGGAAGAGGCGGATGTCAAGAAGGGATCCATTTCCGTGCTTTCTCCTCTGGGCAGGTCAATGCTGGGAAAAGAGGTTGGCGATGAAGTGAAGACCAAAACTCCCGGCGGCAACCGTGAATTCGAGGTTATGGAAATTCAGGCCGCTTCTGTGGATTAACCCGTGACGGTTTGACTCTCAGGCGGTACTGGCGGCCGGGCTCGTTCAGGATGCCAAGCAGGAAGATATTGATGACCTGTTGTACCGTTTCGTCCATGGAATATTCGGAGACCAGGTCCAGGTTCCAGATTCTGGCTATTTCATCGAGCGCTCCGAAGATAGCCCGCTTGGCAATGCCGGGCAGGATGTCCTGGCGAAAGACATTTTTGTCCTGTCCCTGTTTGATGATGGTTGAGATGATGTTTATGTATTCGCTGAATTTGTTGTTTCGGTAGTCCCTGACCAGTTTGTTGGTCTGTCTGAGTTCAATCTGGATAACCTCTGCCAGGTTCTTATTTTTTTTCATCTCCTGAAGGTGTTTGGCAATAAAGATTTCAATCATGCGGCGGGGGTCGTCTTCTTCGGCGAGCAAGGCCTTGACTTGATCAACCAATCTGCCTATTTCCTGTTCAAAAACAGTAAGGAGAATGTCAAATTTATTGTTGAAATAGAGATAGATAGTGCCGTCGGCCACCTTCGCCTCCTTGGCAATATCAGAGATCCTGGCATTAAAAAATCCCTTTTTGGCAAAAACTTTGGTGGCGGCGCGAATAATTTTATTATGTTTATCTGCTGACTTCATCGAAGTATTCTTGAAGAGGATTTGGGTACCATGGTTACTGAATGATTATTCATTAATATGAATAACAGAATTGTATATATCGTGTCAAGTGAAATGGCTCGTTGTTCAGTTTCTGACCCCGGAGTGATGAGCGTTAATTAAATATTATGAAAAAAAATAGGCACTTGGTATATTTGTTCGGCGTATTTCCGGTGTTTTTTTTTGCTGTTGGTGCGTTATAAAATGTCGCCGACTCAATGATGGGGCTTTTTTTAGTGTTTTTTTTATGATGGAGAACAAGATGAAAATTTTGGTCATTGGTGCCGGTGGTCGTGAGCATGCCCTGGTGTGGAAGTTGCGGCAGAGCCCCCGGGTCGCCGCGATTTATTGTGCCCCGGGCAATGCCGGCATAAGAAAGCTGGCGACCTGTGTCGATCTAGCTGCCGGGGATATCAAGGAACTGGCTGCGTTTGCCGCGGCAGAGAAGATCGACCTGACCGTGGTCGGCCCGGAAGATCCCCTGACCCGGGGAATTGTTGATGTTTTCGAAAAAAAGGGGCTGCGCATTTTCGGGCCCAGTGGAGCTGCCGCCGAACTGGAAAGGAGCAAGGTCTTTACCAAGGATTTTCTGAAAAAGTATTCCATCCCAAGCGCTGCGTACCAGGTGTTTACCAAGCGGGGGGCCGCGAAAAAATATATTGATGCCATCGGTGCGCCCTGCGTGGTCAAGGCGGACGGCCTGGCCGCCGGCAAGGGGGTGATTGTCGCCCGGACCACGGCCGAGGCGAAGAAGGCCGTAGATCTGATTATGAAAGACAAGGCCTTCGGCCCGGCCGGCAACAAGGTCGTGGTGGAGGAGTTCCTGCAGGGCGAGGAGGTCTCGTTTATCGCCTTTGCCGACGGCACCACGGTACTGCCCTTGCCCTCGTCACAGGACCACAAGGCGATTTTCGATGGCGACAAGGGTCCCAACACCGGCGGCATGGGGGCCTATTCCCCGGCCCCGGTGCTTACCGAGGACCTGGCCCGGCGGATCATGGACGAGGTGATGTTGCCCACGGTCCGGGGGATGGCGGCAGAAGGGCGGCCCTACAAGGGCATGCTCTACGCCGGCATGATGATCGACGGCGATCGCTTGAGTGTCCTGGAGTTCAACTGCCGTTTCGGTGATCCCGAGTGTCAGCCCCTGCTCATGCGTCTGCGTTCCGACCTGGTCGAGGTCATGGAGGCCGTCATCGAAGGCCGGCTCGAGACCATCAAGCTGGATATCGATCCCCGGCCCGCGGTTTGCGTCGTTATGGCCTCCCAGGGCTATCCGGCCAGGTACGCCACGGGCAAACCCATCACCGGTCTCGTCAAGGCCGGGAAGATGAAGGATGTGGTGGTGTTTCACGCCGGTACCGCCGTCAAAAACCGCCGCACGGTTACGGCCGGCGGCCGGGTCCTCGGGGTGACCGCCATCGGCGCCGATATCGGCGCGGCCATCGCCAGGGCCTACGAGGCGGTCAAGGTGATCCGCTGGGACGGCTGTACTTATCGCACCGACATCGGCCACCGGGCTCTGAAACGACTGGAGAAGGGCGAGGGACCGGTCGTCGGTATCGTCATGGGCAGCGGCTCGGATCTCCCGGTGATGCGGGCAGCGGCCGATTTCCTGCAGTCCCTGGGGATCAGGCACGAGATGATCGTCTCGTCGGCGCACCGCACGCCGGACCAGACCGCCGAGTATGCAAGAAGTGCCGCCGGCCGCGGCCTGCGGGTTATTATTGCGGGGGCGGGCATGGCGGCCCACCTGGCCGGGGCGATTGCGGCCCAGACCCCCCTGCCGGTCATCGGCGTACCCATTGACGCCTCGCCCCTGAACGGTCTTGACGCCCTGTTGTCAACGGTGCAGATGCCGCCGGGGATCCCGGTCGCCACCATGGGTATCGGCGCGCCGGGGGCGAAAAACGCGGCTGTATTTGCCGCCAGGATACTCGGTCTCTCCGATGCCGGGATCAAGGCCGGACTTGACGAATTCCGGCGAAAGATGGCCGGCCAGGTCGCCAAGATGAATGACGATCTCGGCAAGTGACCCTGTCGGCACGACAACGGCAGGAGATTGTCAGGGCCGCTGCCGTCTTGAGAGACGGCGGCCTGGTTGCCTTCCCCACCGAGACCTATTACGGTCTCGCGGTTGATCCGTTTAACGAGCAGGCCTTGGAGCGGCTGTTCACGGTCAAGAAAAGGTTACGGCTCAAACCGGTTCTCGTGCTGCTGGCCGAGCGGGAGCAGCTCGGGCTCCTGGCCGCGGATATTCCCGCTGTTGCCACCCCGCTCATGGATCGTTTCTGGCCCGGCCCGCTGACCCTGGTCTTTCCCGCCCGCCCGGAATTGCCGGCCCTGCTGACCGGGGGGACCGCGAGCGTGGGAGTCAGGCAGTCGCCGCATCCCCTGGCAACCGGCCTGGTCCGGGCCTTCGGTGCACCGCTGACCGCGACCAGCGCCAACCGTTCTGGTGAAGCGGCAGCGGTCACCGGCGAAGAGGTCCGGCGCCTGTTCGGGACCGAGGTTGACCTGGTCCTCGACGGCGGCGCCACCCCGGGCCGCGCCGGTTCAACGCTGATCGCCGTGACCCGGCAGGGGATCCGCCGTATCCGTGAAGGGTGCATCGCCTTCCGGGAAATCGAGCGGCTTGTCAACACCACTTGAGTCTGCCGATGGATCATCCTTTTCAACTCGTCTCCCCATTCTCCCCGGCCGGTGACCAGCCCCGGGCCATTGATCTGCTGACCGGCGGCATTGAGGCCGGGGTGCGCGACCAGGTACTGCTGGGCGTTACCGGCTCCGGCAAGACCTTTACCATGGCCAAGGTCATCGAACGGGTCCAGCGGCCGACCCTGGTGCTGGCTCCCAACAAGACCCTGGCGGCCCAATTGTTTGCCGAGTTCCGCGAACTTTTCCCCGGCAATGCGGTGGAATATTTTGTCAGCTACTACGATTACTACCAGCCCGAGGCCTATATCCCCCAGTCCGATACCTATATCGAAAAGGATTCATCCATCAACGATGCCATCGATAAGATGCGGCATTCGGCCACCATTTCGCTGCTGACCAGGCCGGACGTCCTGATCGTGGCCTCGGTCTCCTGCATTTACGGCCTCGGCTCGCCGGACGAGTACCGGAATATGCATCTCTTCCTGCGGGTAGGCGCGGACTATCCCATGGAGGAGATGCAGCGCCGCCTGGTTGTCATGCTCTACGAGCGCAACGAGGTTTCCTTCCACCGGGGGACTTTCCGGGTGCGGGGCGACGTGATCGAGATCTTTCCCGTGCATGAAGATGATTATGCGATCCGGGTCGAGTTTTTCGGCGATACAGTGGAGGCCGTTTCCATCATCGATCCCCTCCGCGGCGTAGTGATCAGGGAGATGGAGGAACTGACCGTGTTCCCGGGCAGCCATTTCGTCACCGGCCGGGACCGGCTGCAGCGGGCCATGCAGACGATCAAGGACGAGCTGCGCGAGCGGTTGGCAGAACTGCATGCCGAAAACCGGCTGCTGGAATATCAGCGCCTGGAACAGCGCACCATGTTCGACCTGGAGATGATCGAGGAACTGGGCTACTGCAACGGCATCGAGAATTACAGCCGCCACCTGACCGGCAAAGAGCCGGGAGCGCCGCCGCCCAACCTGCTCGATTATTTTCCCGCCGACTTCCTGATGTTCATTGACGAGTCCCATATCGCAATACCGCAGATCGGCGGCATGTTCAACGGCGACCGTTCCCGCAAAACGACCCTGGTGAATTTCGGTTTTCGTCTGCCCTCGGCCCTTGATAACCGGCCCCTTCGTTTTGACGAGTTCGAGGAGCGGGTCAACCAGGTGGTCTATGTCTCGGCCACGCCCGGTGATTATGAGCTGCAACGGGCCGACGGCCGGGTCGTGGAGCAGCTCATCCGGCCCACCGGCCTGCTTGATCCCGAGATCGAGGTGCGGCCGGCCGCGACCCAGGTTGATGACCTGCTGGAGGAAATCCGGCAGCGCGGCGAACGTCATGAGGCCGTGCTGGTCACCACCCTGACCAAGCGGATGGCCGAAGATCTGACCGAGTACTATGAAAATGTCGGGGTCGCGGTCAGGTACCTCCATTCGGATATCGACACCCTGGCGCGGGTCGAACTGATCCGGGACCTGCGTAACGGCGAGTACAATGTCCTCATCGGCATCAACCTCCTGCGCGAGGGTCTTGATATCCCCGAGGTATCGCTGGTGGCTATTCTGGATGCCGACAAAGAAGGCTTCCTCCGTTCTGCGCGTTCCCTGGTTCAGACCTGCGGCCGGGCGTCCCGAAACGCCCGGGGCACTGTCATTCTTTATGCGGACCGGATCACTCGATCCATGCAATACACTATTGACGAGACCGGCCGGCGGCGGGAATTACAGGCGGAATTTAACGAAAAACATGGTATCGTGCCAACGACCATTCGTTCAACGGTCAAGGATTCCCTGATGCAGCACCTCCGGGCCACGGGGGAAGGGTATGTAACGGGCGGCATAGAGGCAGGGCGGCAGGCTGCGGAACCGGAGGTCGTCTATCACAGCGTCGATGATCTGCGCCGCGAAATCGGTCTGCTGGAGAAAAAGATGCGCGCGGCCGCTGCCGAGCTGGCCTTTGAAGAGGCCGCGGGCTACCGCGACCAGATCAAGGAATTGACCGAGCTGCTTCTGGCCTGTTGACGTCCGGTCCGAAACGGTCTTTTTGCCTGATCTCGACGCTACCGTGGGTCTTGATGAGGAGATAGTTTAAAAAATATATCCGTGAACAAGAAAAGGCTGACAGGCAACCAATCAGCGCTATTCAAACAAGATAAACCAAATGGCGGAGCAGCACCGGAGCAAATGCATACTCGTCCGGGGAATGCGAAAAATTCGAGGGACAAGGAGCTTGTCCTTAAGGCCTTGACAATATACAATGAAAAGTAACCGATAAGAGGAGGCCTTCTCTTGTCGAGTTCCGGCAATCCTGTTCATCGTTCCACCTGTCCGGATGGAGCAAACCGGTTCAACCCTTAGTCGGTGCGTAAAAGTAAATTGGCGATCTTGCATCTCATCTTCAGGCGATTTTGGGCCGACCATCAATCGCACAATCCTCGCCGTAGCGCTGCTACGCCTGTGGTTGTGCTCAATCAGCTCAGCCAAATATCACCTCAATCCGAGCGTAATCCTGGTCAATTTATTTTTACGCACCTCCTTAGCGGTATTTTTTCACCTTCAGGAGGCAGTCCATGAATCCGGAACGATATCTTCCCCGATCTTTACCGGCACCTCTCAAGGGCTTGACGAGTCTGGCCCTTGATCTGCGCTGGAATTGGAATCACAGCGCCGATGATCTCTGGCAGATGGTTTCCCCGGAGTTGTGGCAGGATACGGGCGATCCCTGGCTAATTCTGGAAACCATCTCCCGGAAACGCCTGGAGACCCTGGCGGCGGATACTTCTTTTCTCGAGGAATTGCAGCGCCAGCTTACCTATCGGGAGACCTGCATGAAGCGCCTGGCCTGGTTCGGCGAAACGTACAAGGACTCCTCGTTGGGGGCGGTTGCATATTTCAGCATGGAATTCGGATTGAGCGAGGCCCTGCCCATTTATTCGGGAGGCCTGGGCATCCTGGCCGGCGACTTTCTGAAGACTGCCAGCGACCTGGATATCCCCGTGGTCGGCATCGGCCTTTTGTATCAGAAGGGCTATTTTCACCAGGCTATTGACTGCAACGGTGACCAGTTGGCCTTTTTCCCCTATAATAATCCGACCATGCTGCCGGTACTGCCGCTGCAAGGCCCTGACGGCGAGTGGCTGCGAGTCAGTGTCGAGCTGCCTGGCCGGACGTTGCAACTGCGCGGCTGGCGGGCCCAGGTGGGCAGGGTCCCCCTCTATCTGCTGGACAGCAACGACCTGTTGAATGCCCCGGGCGACCGTTCCATTACCGGCGAACTCTATGGCGGTGGCATCGAGATGCGCCTGCAGCAGGAAATCGCCCTGGGGATCGGCGGCTGGCGTCTGTTGCAAGCCCTTGATATTGAATGCTCAGTGTGCCATCTGAATGAAGGGCATGCCGCCTTTGCCGTTCTGGAACGGGCCCGCTCTTTTATGGAGCGGCAGAAGCAACCGTTTCCGGTCGCCCTGCGCTGTACCCGGGCCGGGAATATCTTCACCACTCATACCCCGGTGGCGGCAGGCTTTGATCGTTTTCCGCAAGAGCTGATGATTCAATACTTTACGAACTATGCCGACAGTCTGGGGATGGGCATGGAGAATTTTTTCGGCCTCGGCCGCAGTGACGGGGCTGATCAGGAACTATTTAACATGGCTTATCTCGCCATCCGCGGCTGCGGTAAGGCGAACGGTGTCAGCCGTCTGCATGGCGAGGTCAGCCGCCGTATCTTCCGGACCTTGTTCCCCCGGTGGCCGGCCGACGAAATTCCTATCGGCCATGTTACCAATGGCGTTCATGTCCCCTCCTGGGATTCAGCCCCGGCTGATACCCTGTGGACGCAGAAGTGCGGAAAGCCCCGCTGGCTTGGCGACATGGAGGGAAATGAGCAGGCCTTGCAAAAGGTCTGTGATGAAGACCTGTGGACTATGCGCAGCCAATCCCGGCAGCGGTTGATCGAAAAGGTGCAACGGCGTCTTGTTCGCCAGGGGGCGATCTCCGGTCGCGACCGGGAGTGGGTGGAGCACTATGTCCTGATGCTCGATCCGAATGTCCTGACTATTGGCTTCGCTCGCCGTTTCGCGACTTATAAACGGTCGACCCTGCTCCTTGCCGATCCTGACCGGCTGAAGTGCCTGCTCCTGAATCCGTACCGCCCGGTCCAGCTTATCATTGCCGGCAAGGCGCACCCGTCTGACGCGAAGGGCAAGGAAATGGTGCGGCAGTGGAGTGATTTTTTGCGTCAGCCGGATGTGCGGGGGCACGGTTTTTTTGTTGATGATTACGATATGGCCGTTGCCGCCGATCTGGTCCAGGGGGTGGATCTGTGGCTGAATACCCCTCGCCGTCCCTGGGAGGCCTGCGGCACGAGCGGTATGAAGATTCTGGTCAACGGCGGTTTGAATCTTTCGGAACTGGACGGTTGGTGGGCCGAGGCCTACGTTCCTGAAGTCGGCTGGGCCCTTGGCGATGGGCAGGAGCATGATCACGATGCCGTCTGGGACGGGGTGGAGGCGGAGGCCATGTACTCGCTTCTGGAGCAGGAGGTACTCCCCGCTTTCTATACCCGGGATGAACGCGGGATTCCCGTTGCGTGGGTAGGGCGGATGCGGCAAAGCATGGCCCTGTTGACGTCGCGGTTTTCCTGTAACCGGATGGCGAGGGAGTATACAGACAACTATTATATCCCAACCGCGGCGGCATACCGGCAGCGGGCGGCAAACAACGCCAGCTTGGCGGTCAGCCTGGAAAAATGGCATGATCTGCTGACCGATCACTGGCGGCATATCCATTTTGGGGAATTCCGGGTCCAGGAGTCGGGGGCCGGTGATCTGTTCTGGATAGATGTTTACCTGGGCGAACTGAACCCGGCGGCGGTCCGGGTCGAGTTGTACGCCGAACCTCAGGGCCGGGACCGCCTGCCCGTGCGGATGGCCATGGATCGCGGCGATCTGCTTCCCGGCGCGAAAGCCGGTTATCGGTATTATGCGACAGTGCCGGCGGGCAGGCCGGCAAGTGATTATACGCCTCGGGTTATTCCCGCCCATGGCGCCGCGCACGTTCCCCTGGAAGCCAACTTTATTCTCTGGCAGAAGTAAACCAAACCTGAATTCGTGAGCGCTCAATAACGGACTCAGGGTAGAGAAAAAGTAAAACCAGCCCGACAGCTGGAAGGAGAGGATCAGACCATGACCAGGACACTGACCAAAAAAGAAGTTGCGGTAATGAATGCGTATTGGCGGGCGGCAAACTATCTCTCCGTCGGTCAGATTTATCTTTACGATAATCCCCTGTTAAAGAAACCGTTGCAGCTGGAGCACATCAAGCCGCGCCTGCTCGGACACTGGGGGACGACGCCGGGTCTCAATTTTATCTATGTCCACCTGAACCGCCTGATCAGGAAAGATGACCTGAACATAATTTATATTACCGGACCGGGACACGGAGGGCCGGGGCTGGTCGCCAATACCTACCTGGAGGGAACCTACAGTGAAATGTATCCCAACATCTCCCGGGATGCCGAGGGGTTGAAAAGACTGTTTAAGCAGTTTTCATTCCCCGGCGGCATCCCCAGTCACGCGGCCCCGGAAACGCCGGGTTCCATTAACGAAGGCGGCGAACTCGGCTATTCGCTGGCGCATGCGTACGGCGCCGCCTTCGATAATCCCGACCTGCTGGTTGCCTGCGTGGTGGGTGATGGAGAGGCGGAAACCGGCGCCCTGGCCACCAGTTGGCACTCGAACAAATTCCTGAATCCGGTCCACGATGGCGCCGTCCTGCCGATCCTTCATCTGAACGGCTACAAGATCGCCAATCCCACGGTTCTGGCGCGTATCGGTCACGAGGAACTGGACCAGCTCTTCCGCGGCTATGGCTACCGGCCCTATTTCGTCGAGGGGAGCGACCCCTTCGAGGTTCACCAGCAACTGGCGGCAACGCTCGACACGATCGTCGCCGAGATCAGACAGATCCAGGACGAGGCGCGTACTCACGGCTTCAGCAAACGGCCGGCCTGGCCGATGATTATTTTCCGCACTCCCAAGGGCTGGACCGGTCCCAAAGAGGTTGACGGCCTGCCCGTGGAAGGCACCTGGCGCGCCCACCAGGTGCCGCTGGCCGAGCTGGCGACGAAACCTGAACATGTGAAAATGTTGGAGCAATGGCTGAAGAGCTACCGGCCCGAAGAGCTTTTCGATGACAACGGCAGGCTTGTTGCCGAGCTGGCCGCGCTGGCGCCAGAGGGTGAGCGGCGCATGGGCGCCAACCCCCATGCCAACGGTGGCCTGCTGCTGCATGATTTGAGGATGCCTGATTTCCGGGATCATGCCGTGGCCGTGCCGCAGCCGGGGAGGGTGCTGGCCGAGGCGACCCGGCTCATGGGGGCGTTCGTGCGGGACGTGATGAAACTCAACTGGGAAAAGCGCAATTTCCGGGTTGTCGGACCGGACGAGACGGCCTCGAATCGCCTGACCCATCTTTTTGACATCACCGAGCGGGTCTCGACCGCCGAGATTTTGCCAACCGACGACCACATCTCGGCCGACGGCCGGGTGATGGAGGTGCTGAGTGAACATCTCTGCCAGGGATGGCTGGAAGGATATCTTCTTACGGGCCGTCATGGTCTGTTTTCCTGTTACGAGGCGTTCATTCACATTGTTGATTCGATGTTCAACCAGCACGCCAAGTGGTTGAAGGTCACCCGCGACATTCCGTGGCGGCGTCCCATCGCCTCGCTGAACTACCTGCTGACCTCGCATGTCTGGCGGCAGGACCACAACGGCTTCAGCCACCAGGATCCCGGCTTCATAGATCATGTGGTAAACAAAAAAGCGGAGATCATTCGTATCTATCTGCCGCCGGACGCGAACACCCTCCTGTCCGTGACCGACCATTGTCTCCGCAGCCGTGATAAAATCAATGTCATCGTTGCCGGCAAGCAGCCGGAGTTGCAGTGGCTGGACATGGAGGCGGCCGTCAGGCACTGCCAGGCCGGACTCGGTATCTGGAAATGGGCCAGTAACGACGAGGGCGGTGTCCCCGATGTGGTTATGGCCTGCGCCGGCGATGTCCCGACCCTGGAAACCCTGGCGGCTGTCGAGATTCTGCGGCAGCACTTCCCGGACCTGAAAATCCGGGTGATCAACGTGGTGAACCTGATGACGTTGCAGCCGCAGAGTGAACATCCCCTCGGCCTTTCAGACCGGGATTTCGATGTCCTCTTTACCACGGACAAACCCATTATTTTTGCCTTTCACGGTTATCCCTGGCTGATCCACCGCCTGACCTATCGCCGGACCAATCACCGGCAGCTGCATGTCCGCGGCTACAAGGAAGAGGGCACGACCACCACGCCCTTTGACATGGTGGTCCTGAACGACCTGGATCGTTTTCACCTGGCCGGCGACGTGATCGACCGGGTGCCGAGCCTGGGCTCCCGGGCCGCCTATGCCAAGCAGTTTCTCCGCGACAAGCTGCAGGACCACAAGGACTATATCCGCGAACATGGCGAGGACATGCCTGAAATCCGCAACTGGAAGTGGGGCGACCCGGCACCACTGAAGATGAAAGCGCCGGTTACCTGAAACAGGGGGGCGCCAATGAAACCAAGGGGACAGGCCGGTTGCGCTTTATTGCGCATGTCCGCCTCCGTTGGCGCCAGGTTCAATGTTTGCCGGTACCCGCCCGTCCCGAAGAGACGTTATAGGTGTGCCTGGCGATCATGAGATCCTCGTCCGTCGGCACGACCAGGACCTTGCAGGAACCGCCGGCAGCGGAGATGGTCGCGGCATGTCTTTCGTTGAGCGCCGGGTCGAGCTTAACCCCGAGATAGGCGAGCCCCCGGCACACGCTCAGGCGGACCGGCGCGGCCTTCTCGCCGATGCCGCCGGTAAAGACCAGGGTGTCGACCCCTTCGAGTACGGCTGCCAGCGCACCGATATGTTTGCGGACATGGTAGCAAAACATCTCGACGGCCATGGAGGCGCGCGGATCGCTGTTTTTCATCTCCAGCAGGGTCTTCATGTCGGAGCTGATTCCCGAAACCCCCAGGAGTCCCGATTGATGGTTGACGAGGTCCTCGAGCCCGGCAGTGCTGCGGACTTTCTCCCTGAGCAGATAGAGGAGGACCCCCGGATCGAGGTCGCCGCAGCGGGTCCCCATCATCAGGCCGCCGGTCGGCGTAAATCCCATGGTGGTGTCCAGAGGGTGGCCGTCCCGGACTGCGGCCATGCTGGCGCCGTTGCCGAGGTGGGCGATAATCGTTCGGCCCATGGCCGCTTCGCCGAGGAGATCGAGAATATATTCATAAGAGAGGCCGTGAAAACCATATTTCCGTACGCCGTGGTCCCAGAGAGTACGCGGCAGTGGCAAACGCTGGGCAATTTCAGGCAGCCGCCGGTGAAAAGCGGTGTCGAAGCAGGCGACCTGGAGTATTCCGGGAAAACGTCTGGATACGGCTTCGATCCCCTGGATCTCGGCCGGCAGATGAAGCGGGGCAAAGGCAATCAATTCTTTCAGATCGGCAAGCAGCCGCTGATCCACAACCACGGGAAAGGAGCGCCCGGCCCCGCCATGCACCACCCGGTGCCCCACGGCCCCGGGCCGGGGCAGGTTCAGGTCGTCAAGGGCGTCCAGGGCGGCATGGACCGCAATGTTGTGATCGGCAAAGTCGCGGTGCAATTCAGCCAGGGTTTTCTTTGCCGGTCCGAAGACCCGGAGCAGACCTGCCGACAGGCCGATACGTTCAATCGCGCCCCGGGCGAGAAGCCTTTCCTTTTGTCCGCGGCATTGAAAAAGGGCGAACTTGACTGACGAAGAACCGCTGTTAAGGCAGAGGATTATACGCTCATCATCCAGTCCGGCCGTGTTCATCGGTTATCTGCATCGGGCAGATGGCAGAGGTTGTTCCAGATGATGATGACCCGGTTTTCATGTTCATGGCCAAGGATGCTCAGGGAAGCCGTGTTCAGCGCCAGCAGCCGGCCGGCATCGGGAGCGAGGCCGAGCCAGCGGGCCGCAAATACCCGCAGCATATGGGCGTGGGCGAAGATAAGGGAATCGCCGTCAAGCGCCGCTACCCTGGCAATTACCATGTCGGCGCGCCGCGCTACCTGGGCGAGTGATTCACCGCCCGGCGGGTCGTCGGTCCAGATCGACCAGCCCGGCTTCTCGGTACGAATATCCGGCGTTGTCCGGCCTTCATAGAGGCCGTAATCCCATTCCAGCAGCTCGTCGGAAAATTCGGCCCTCTCTCCATAGCCCGCCAGCCGGCAGGTCTCGGCGGCGCGTTTCAGGGGGCTTGCAAGAACCAGGGCAAAGGGATGGTCGGCCAGCCTGGGTCCCAGGGCCTTGCCCTGCAGGACCCCTGCCTCGGTGAGGGGTATATCTGTTCGCCCGGTATGCCGCCCTGTTGTCGCCCATGCCGTCTCGCCGTGGCGCACCAGCCAGATTTGCTGTTTATTCTCATTCATGATCTATATGTTAAGCGAATGAAATGATTTTTTCGAAGCATTTTTTCGCCGCCGCCGTATTTTTTCCTTGCCGATATCGTAACTGATACAAACATGACGGGCCGCAGCCATATCTTTTTCTTTTGGAACATTTGATCACTCCTCCCTCTTCCGCATACATGAAACTTCTTTTCCGGCGGCAAACCCGGGTGATTCTATTCTGAAAGGTTATGGGTATGGTATAATCATATTATTCAAAGGCCAAGAGACCAAAAAAAAATTCAAGGGTAACGTTGACACGCCGAGGACACATCAGCCACGGTCAGGTCTCAATCCACGCCTCTGCGTGGGGCATGGCCGTCGAACTAAGTATGCAACCATTTAATATCGCGGCCAAATTTTCATTTTCCCGCAAGGTTGGTGACCTGGCAAAAAGTGTTGGTGAATAATTATGAACTTTTTTGTTTTCAACAAATATTTTTTTGCTGCCAGGGAGTTGTTCTACACATAATCCTGGGCAATGGCACTCAAGGACTTCCACGGCGAGCTTGATCTGCTCTACATCGCTGAAGGAAAATCCAGAAAAGTGCGCCGGGTACCATTGCATCAATCCACCTCCAGAATGCTTATCCTTCCCTTGAAGCCAAAATTTTCACCCCACACACGATCCGTCACGCCACCGCCATGTATCCTGTTGTGCGCTGGAAACTGCAATGGCTGAATAGCCTTGCCAAGAGACCAGAATTATGTGTAGTAAATTATTAATCGCTGGCAGGAATGGAAAGGAAGATGCCAATTTCACATAGTATGTCCATCTCATAGCGGTGTCGGGCAATAGGAGAAGTGCATCGTCGTTACATAGAGATCAGGTAAGGCCGGGATCAGATCAGCAAAAGACCGGTCGGGAAATAAATATATGGTGTCCGCTGAATATCCGGAATATCCCCTAATGATTAATGATAATCCAATAGAGGTATAAATAATGGAGAGAGGTGTATCTGTTAATTTAGGCAATTTTTTGCTTTCTCTATCTGATGCCATGGATCTGGCAAGCCCGGAAATGGCGCAGCATCAGCAACGTACCGCCTTTATTGCGTGGGAAATCTCAAAAACAGCCGGGTTGTCAGGGAAAATGACGGAGGATATATTCGTAGCCTCGTTACTGCATGATATTGGCTTTTTCAGGGTTGAAGAAAAACTTGCTTTCATTAGATTTGAAAGTGATGATACTGCTCCGCACTGCATGCGGGGCGCTTTTTTGTTAAATCAAATTCCGTTCTTAAGCGACAAATCTGACCTGGTCAGGTTCCACCATAGAGAATGGCATCAGTGGCATAAGTCTATCGATACGTCGTATGTTTTAGGCTCTCAAATTATTTCACTTGCTGATTATGTTGAGCGTTTTGTGAATCGAGATCAATATATTTTACATCAAGATGCTCAGGTTATCGCAAAAATTATTTCCTTGTCAGGTAAAACCTTCCATCCTGACATTGTCGATCTATTTGTGAGAACTGCCAGGCGCGAGGAGTTTTGGTTGGATTTGGCTTCGCCACGGTTATATTCTATATTACTTCATACCGGCCCTTGTCAAAGTAAGGAAATTGATATCCTGGGAATAGCTCCCATTGCAAAGACCTTTAAAAGTATTATCGATTTCAAGTCCAAATTTACCTCAACCCATTCAAGCGGGGTCTCGGCATGCGCTACGAAAATTTCAAGTATATTCGGCCTTACCGACACAGAAATACAACTTATGGGGGTAGCCGGTGATTTGCATGATCTTGGCAAATTAGCGATACCTGAGAAAATTCTTGAAAAAGAGGGCAAGCTGACCAAAGAAGAATTTGCGGTTATTAAATCACATACATATTTTACCTATTCATTGATTAATACAATTGCGGGGCTTAAGCAAATTGCCGAATGGGCAGCCTATCACCATGAAAAATTAGATGGTTCCGGTTATCCTTTTCATTGCGTTGCGGCTGAACTGGATACCAAGGCACGGATTATGGCCGTCGCCGATATTTTCACAGCGGTTGCCGAAGATCGCCCCTATCGGCCAGGGATGTCAAAAAAAGAAGTTATCAGAATTTTAAAGCAGCAGGCAGAAAAAGGGCTTTTGGATTCCAGGATAGTAAACCTTCTTTTTGATAATTATCATGATATCTCTACTTATGTCGCCGGGGAACAGGCCAAGGCTTCAGAATTATACGAGGAACAGTTGGAGCAGCCCTGTAGATAAAGAATAAAGTGCTTATATCGTAAAGTATCAGGTTATATTCTCTCGCGCGAGATCGGGAGGTGATCCTTATCGGGCATTAAGGTGTCGGGGAGTGGGGTGATGTTTGTGAACAGGCTCTTCAAGCACTGGACCTACCAGATTTTTTCTCCCGGCACGGTGCTGCGGGAGAAATATGAGGCATTCAAGCGGCTGCTCGATCAGGACCGGCGGGCTCACGAATTGATTGCCGAACTTGAAGAGATTTTTTACCGGCGGCAGAAATTCGATCTCGCCGCCATTGCGCGCCGGTATGACGAACTGGCCGGAACCGTGGGCTCCATGATTGACTGCCTCCAGGCCATGGCGCCGGGTTTTTATCTCTCCCTGTCGGACTATTTCAAGAAGATAGATTTTTATATCCGTTTCATGCTGGCCCCGCCGGAGCTTGATTTCGCGCCGCCCTTTGTGGTCGGGCTCGAGGCGGTCTCTTCCTGGGATGACGGGATGGTGGGCGGCAAGGCCTTCAACCTGGCCCGGTTGAAAAACCGGCTCAAGTTGCCGGTTCCTCCCGGTTTTGTCGTCACCACCACGGCATGTAATTATTTTCTCGAGTGCAATGACCTGCGCGGGGAAATCGACCGGCGGCTTGCCGGGCTTGATCCGGCCGAGCCGGGCGCTCTCGACCGGGTGTCGGAAGAGATCGTGTTTGCCGTCCGCAATGCCCTGGTGCCGGCCGACATCGAGGAGGCGATAGCCGGCTCTCTCTCGATGCTGGTGGATAACGGCAATGGCGGTACGCCCTGTTGCGCCGTCCGGAGCAGCGCGGTGGCCGAGGATGGTGATATCTCTTTTGCCGGTCAGTACCGGACCATGCTTAATGTGGCGCCGGCTGATCTGGCCCGGGCCTGGAAGGAGGTGGTGGCCGGTAAATATTCTCCCCAGGCCCTGTTTTACCGGATCAGCTATGGGCTGCTGGACGCGGAAATTCCTATGGCGGTCCTGGTGCTGCCCATGATTGATGCAGTGGCGAGCGGCGTGGTGACTACGGTTGACTTGGAGAATGACGATGATTCCGTACTGGTCATCCATTCACTGTGGGGGCTGGGTGAACTCCTGGTCGGCGGTGAATCGGCCGCCGACGCCATCAGCTGTTCAAAGGATGAGCCGCCGGCGGTTGTCCGGCGGCGGGTGGCGGCAAAGCCGGTCAGGATGGGGGCCGGGCCGCCCGGCCGCAGTCAGCTGGCCGAGGTCGCGGCCGCTGACCGGCACCGGGCCTCCCTTGCAGACCATCAGGCCCTGGCCCTGGCCGGGTTGTGCCGCCGGGCCGAGGAGCTCTGGGGCCGGCCGCTTGATATCGAGTGGTGCCTGGACCGGCGGGGCCGGCTGTTGCTGCTCCAGGCGCGGCCTCTTGCCCTGGCCGCGGGTCAACTGGACCTGGATGACGGCCGGGCGGAGAGGCCGGAAAGCAGCGGTCCGGTGCTCCTGGCCGGCGGTGAACGGGCCGCGCCCGGCGTCGGCTCTGGCCGGGTCTTCCTGCTTTCGTCCGCTAGCGGGCCTGACGCCGTTCCGGCCGGGGCGGTCCTGGTCTGCCGGGACACGCCGCCTGCCCTGGTCAAGATCATGGACCGGCTTGAGGCGGTGGTCGCGGACCGGGGAAGCGTGGCCGGTCATTTCGCTTCCGTGGCCCGCGAGTTCGGGGTGCCGGTGTTGGTCAATACCGGCGCGGCGACCAGCCGCCTGGTCCACGGCCGGATGGTGACGGTTGACGTTGACCGCCTCACGGTCCACGAAGAGACCGCGGCCGTGCGGCCGGCGCAGACGAAAAGAAAATCGCCCCGGTTTGCTGACAGCCCTTATCTTCGCAAACTCAAGTATATAATCGACTTCATCTCGCCACTTGCCCTGGTGGATCCCCAGGCTCCCTCCTTTGTGCCGGAGAGTTGCCGTTCCCTCCATGACCTGGTCCGCTTCACCCACGAAAAGGCCATGAGCGAGATGTTTTCCATCGGCGACCGCCGGGCCGCCGGCCGGGGTAGCAGGCGGCTGGTCAGCAGTCTGCCGCTCACCGTCCATGTCCTGGACGTGGGGGGCGGTCTTCGTGAATCAGCGGGCAGCGGACCCGAGGTTTCGGTTGACGATATCCGTTGCCTGCCCTTCCTGGCCCTGTGGCAAGGGCTTGCCCATCCGGACATTGACTGGGCCGGCCACAGCCATTTTGACTGGAAGACCTTTGATACGGTGGCCATGGCGGGCGGGGTGGCGCCCAGGGAGTCGGCCGCGCTCGCCACCTACGCGGTTATCTCGGAGGATTATCTTAATCTGAATATGCGTTTCGGCTACCATTTCGCCATCGTGGACGCGCTCTGCGGTCCCCGGACCGCGGCCAATTATATCGCTTTGCGCTTTGCGGGCGGCGGCGGTGATTTTGCCGGCCGTTCGGCCCGGATTATCTTTCTTGCCGAGGTCCTCGGTCGGCTTGGCTTTGCAGTGGAGGGCCGGGGTGATCTGCTCGATGCGCGGGTCAGCGGCCTTGACCTGCCGGAGATGGAGAAAACCCTTGACCTGCTCGGCCGGTTGCTGGGCGCTACCCGCCTGCTTGACATGGTTTTCCGGGACAGTGAGCAGGTCGCCGATTTTGTGGCTGATTTTTTCGCGGGTCGATACTCTTTTTCTTCCTCCGGTTCCCGGTCGGCCGGCGGACCTGGAGACGGGAGTGATAATGGCGGTCTATGAACTGACCTGGATTACGGAAAGCCTGGCAGTGGGGCATGCGCCGATGTCTTATGCCGAGCTTGATTCGATCAAGGCGCAGGGGATCAGGGCCATTGTCAATCTGTGCGGCGAGTTTTGTGATCTGCACGAGATCGAGGAAAAGACCGGATTCGAGGTCTATTTCCTGCCCATCCCGGACGAGTGCGCGCCGGACATGGAAGAGATGGAAAAGGCCCTGGCCTGGCTTGACGAGGCGATTTACCTGGGTAAAAAGGTGCTGATTCACTGTCGGCACGGGGTCGGCAGGACCGGCACCTTTGTGTCCGCCTACCTGCTCCGCCGCGGTCTCGCCCTCAAGGTGGTGGGGAAAAAGTTGCAACACAGCCGGGCCAATCCCACTAATTACGCCCAGTGGCGACTGTTGAAAAAATATGGCAGAAAGACCGGGGTGCTCACCATCCGGGAGCCGTCCCTTGAAACCAGGAGCGTCATCGATCTAGGGGTCTTTTTTGCCGAGTATGAGGCCCTGGTCCAGGAGGTGGAGATCAGGATCGCGGATTCGGCGTCCGGCCGCGCTCCGCAGGTCCGTTGCGGGATCGACAATGATTCCTGTTGCCGCCGGCATTTCAAGTTGCGGTTCATCGAGGCGGTGTATCTCTCCAACCGGCTCAACCGGAGCCTGGCGAGCAGGACGCGGCAGGAGTGTATCGGCCGGGCGGTTACCCGGGCCGGTGGCCAGGAGGAGCCGGCGCTTTGTCCGCTCAGCGTGGCCGGTGTCTGTCTGCTGGCGGAATACCGGCCCCTCGGCTGCCGGCTTTCCGGCATACCGGCCGGGGCTGTGAACCGGCAGGAGGTCGATAGGACCCTGGCTGCTATTTCTCGGGATGTCTTTTTCGCGCTTTCCGGTGTTTTCCCGGGGAAAAAGGGTTTATTATTCACCTGTCCGGACACGGTTTCCGGCCGTTTCATACAGTCTTATTTCAACTACCTGGTTACCTGTAAGGGGAGATGCGGCAAGGTATGAGCGACGCGCACCACGATAGTTTCAGCGAGAAAGGTTTTCTCTCCCTCTTCCAGGAGGTGACCAGGGCCATTACCGTCACCCTGAACGTGGATGAGGTGCTGCGGCTGATCGTCCAGAAGGTGCCGGCGACCATCGGCGTGGATGCCGCCACCATCCGGCTCCTGGATCCATCGGGGAAAAAGCTTTTTCTGGCCGCCTCCCACGGCTTGAGCCGGGAATACCTCGGCCGGGGGCCGGTCGATACCGAGGAAAGCGTTACCGATGCCCTGTCCGGCAGTCCGGCGGTGGTCTACGACGCAGCCACCGACCGGAGGATTCAGTATCCGGACGAGGCGGCAAGGGAAGGGATCAAGAGTATTCTGGCCCTGCCCATTGCCATCCGCGGCAAGATTATCGGCGTCCTGCGGCTGTTGACCAAGAAGCCGCGCCGTTTCAGGGCACGGGAGATTGAATTCGCCGCCGCCCTGGCCGAGCAGTGCGGGATTGCGATTGAAAACGCCCGCATGTACCAGGACCAGGAACAGCAGCTCCGTTATTTCGAAACCCTGAACCGGATCGGCAAGGCGCTCAATTCCACCACTGAACTGCGGGAGATTCTCGACCTGATCGTTACCCGGCTGCCCCTGGTCATGGACCTCAAGGGCTGTACCATCCGGCTGCTCGATCCGCTGAAGGGCCATCTCGAATTGATGGCCGCCTCCGGCCTGAGCCGTGAATACCTGGACCGGGGTTCTATTGACGACGAGCTTGGCACTCACCAGGCCCTGCAGGGTGAGCCGGTGATGATCTGTGATGCAGCCACCGATCCTCATATCTCCTATGGCGAGGAGGCCGGCAGGGAAGGGGTGGCCAGTATTCTCGCGGTGCCGATCGTGGTCAAAAAGAGGATCATCGGAGTCTTGCGCCTGCTGACCGCCGAACACCGTAAATTCAGTTCGGCCGCGGTCAATTTCGCCATGGCAGTGGCCGAGCAGGGCGGGATCGCGATCCGGAACGCCATCAACTATGACAAGATCAGCAAGCTCGTTACCGAACTGGAGCAGCATGAACATTTTCTGCAGAACATTATCGACAGCCTGAACGCCGAGCTGGTGGTCATCGACCCCGATTACCGGATCATCATGGCCAACAAGGTGTTTCTCGCGCATTATGGCGGGGATGAAGACCGGGTGGTGGGCCGGCTCTGCCGGGAGGTGATCCGGTTGTGCGAGCCGGACGACTGCCCCCTGGACCGGGTGGTCACGACCGGGGAGGCGGCGGTCTGCGTCCGCCGGGTCAGGGAAGGCGGCCGGCAGCGGTATTTCGAGGTCATGACCTCGCCGGTCACCGCCTTCGGGCCTGATTCCGGGATAGACTACATCATTCAGACGATCAGGGACATCACCCCTCATATCCGGCTCCAGGAGGAGCACCGGGAAAAGGAGAAACTGGCCGGGGTGGTGGAGATGGCCCGGACCGCGGCCCACGAGTTGAATACGCCCATGTTCGCGGCCCTGGGCACGGCCCAGCTCCTGATCGAGGAGACCAGCGAGACCGACCCCCTGCACGGTGAGCTGGCCACCATTATCCGGAGCCTGAAGACCATGGCCGAATTGACCGGCAAGATGACTCGGATTACCAGGTACGAGGCCAAGAACTACGTGGGCGACGTCAAAATCGTGGATCTCGGCAAGGCCAGCAAGTGACCACAGGTGCCGCAGATTTGCACGATCGCGACTAACCGCTATAGTCCGCTATGCGGGCAGGAGCGAGCGCGCAAAGATGTGGTGCCTGTGGTCACTTACATCTCGGCCAGCACCTCTGCGACCTTATCTTCCAGCTCCATCTTGTCAATGGGCTTGACGCAGTAGGCTGCCGCGCCGAGATTCAGGGCCTGGCTGGCGGTTTCCACTGTCGGGTAACCGGTCATGATGATGGCGCGGATCGCGGGCAGGTATTTTTTCAACTCGGCCAGGACTTCCGTGCCCTCCATCTTGCGCAGTTTCAGGTCGAGAATGGCCAGATCCACGGGGTTGCCTTCCCGGACATGGCGCAGGGCCATGTCCTCGTCGGTAAACACCATGACCTGGTGGCCCTTTTTTTCAAGAATTTTTTTGATCAGGACAGCGGCGTCCTCAACATCGTCCAGCACCAGGATTTCGGCCACGGCGGGTACCTCTGCAAAATGGGAAATGATTTCGGCCGGTCATGCGTCATGATCGCCTTCCGGCCGGGTTGGCAGCCGGATATGGAAGGTGGTCCGCATGCCTGCCTCTAGAAACTGCTTTTGCCGCGGAGGGGAAAATGCCTCCAGCGAGCCGTTATGGTCCTTGATGATGCCAAAGGAAACCGACAACCCCAGGCCGGTTCCCTTGCCCACGCCCTTGGTGGTGAAAAAAGGATCAAAGATGCGGCCGATGGTTTTGGCCGGGATGCCGCAGCCGGTGTCACCGATGACGATTTCCACCTCCTGGAATTCCGGGTCGTAGGAGGTCCAGATGCCGATGATCCCTTCGACGCCGATGGCGTGGTGGGCATTGTTGATGATATTGACCAGGACCTGGCGCAACCGCTCCCGGTCGACCGGGACACGGGGCAGGCCGGAGGCCATTGAGCGCTGGACGTAAATATGGTCCATGTTGAGGGAATGTTCCACGATTGCCAGGACGTCTTCCAGGCAGGCATTGATGTCGGCGGCTTTTTTTACCCATTCCGCCGTGTTTCTGGAGAATTTCAACAGGTCGGCAACGATCCGTTTGCAGATCTTGGTCTGTTTCTCAACGGTCTTCAAGGTCTCGAACACCTCGGGCTGCCCGGTAAAATCTTCTTCAAGAAGCTGGGTGTAACCCAGGATGATGCCCAGCGGTGTGTTGATTTCATGGGCCACCCCGGCGGCGAGCTGGCCCACCGATGCCATGTTTTCCGACTGGATGAGCTGATCGGTCACCTCCTTGAAGCGGGTGAGATCCTTGGCAATGGCTTCACAGCCCTGGATTGCCCCGCGGTCGTCATGGATGGCCGAGGTGGTGATCATCAGGTAGAGACGGGAGCTGTCCCGTCGGGCGAACTCGATCTCGAATTCCTTCACATGACCCTGGGCGCGCAGAATCCGGAAATAGCGGTCGCACTGTTCCTGGTCGACAAAGAAGGATTTGAGCGAGCGGCCGACCACCTCGGCGGTATTTTCGAAGCCGAGCAGATTCACCCCGGTGTCATTGATGTCGGTGATTCTGGCCTGGCTGTCACAGAAAAAGATCATGTCCTTGGAGCCCTCGAAGAGGTGGCGGAATTTTTGTTCCGACAGCCGCAATTCCATGGTCCGCTCTTCGACCCGCTGTTCCAGGGTCTGATTCAGCTCGGTCAGGGCGTCGTGGGCCCTGTTCAATGACCGGGCGTCGGTCTGGACCCGGGCGATTACCCGCTGCATGCTGTGATAGTAAAAGGTCAGGACCGCTACCGCCGTGAAGGCCATGGTATTGAGACTGCCGCTGTATGGGGACAGAAAGTTCCAGGCCGCATCGTGGCCGGAGAGAATCAGGAGAAAACGCAGGATATGACCGACCCCGCGGGACACGGCCAAGGCGACCAGGGCGGTGCAGAACCAGAAGATATAGATCCAGAGTACGTTCGCCGGATCGAGCCGGGTCAGGCGGCGGGCGTAGGTGAAGGCTGCGAGCGCCAGGATTATCATCAGGATGGCGCCGAAAAAGTCATTGATATAGACCGGCCAGAGCGGCAATGATGCGGTCATGGCCCGGCCCCCGGGGTAGTGGCGGGTGGCCGGGATTCCGTTTCGCGGCAGAGCCGGCGCAGACTCAGGACGAGAAAGAACATGGCCGGTACACAGAGCAGATGGTCGAACCGGCCCAGGTAATAGATCCAGCGGCCCGGGGTGAGCGGTCCGGCCAGCCGGTGGTTCCAGAGGCTGTGACCGACAAAGGCCGTGTCAGGCAGGCCGCTGGCCAGCCAGTGGACGATAAAGGTATCGGTGTTCCAGAGCAGAAAGAAAACAAGCGCCAGCCTGAAGTTGCGCCAGGCCGCGCTGTGTCCCGGCGGTCTTTTTCTGAGAATCAAGAGTAGGAAAAGCAGGGCCGCAAAATAAAAGATATGGGCGAGCATGTGGGCATAGAGGCCTTCGGGAGCACCGTGGAGCTGGACCGCCAGGGCCGGGGTCGCCGGCAACAGAATGGCGGTTGCGACCATGCCGATCATCGTCCGCCGGGAGGGAAACCGGCTCGCGGCATCTTCCGTACCCGGTGCCGGATGAGTGAAATTATTGCGGATCCACATGGTTCTGTGTTACCATCGATGATCTTGAAATTCAAGTGATACTGCCAGACTTTACGAGGAATTCCATGGCTGTCTCCCATTGTCCCCCGGCCGGATCAGGCCCGGAAATTACAGCTGCACGGCCCGCCGGCCGGGGCAGGGTTATGGTGGTTGACGATGATCGGGACATGCTGACGGTCCTCAAGAAGGTTCTTGCCAGAAAATGCGGCTGTACGCTGGCCCTGGCCGAGTCCGCCGAAGTCGCCCTGGAGCTTCTTGATACCTTCCGGCCCGATGTGGTGCTGACCGATATCAAGATGGCTGGACTTGACGGCCTGACCCTGCTCGAGGAGATCAAAAAACGCGACGGCGCGGTTTCGGTCATTGTGATGACCGGCTACGGTACCGTGGAGCTGGCGGTCCGGGCCCTCAAGGAAGGGGCCTATGATTTTTTTGAAAAGCCTTTTGACAACGATCACGTGGCCCATGCGGTGCAGCGCTCCCTGGAGCGGACCGGCCTGTTGCGGGAGAATCTGCATCTGCATGAGAAATTCGAGGGCCGGGACCGTTTCCAGGGCTTTGTCGGCCGTTCTCCCCGGCTGCGGGAAGTTTTTGCCATTATCGAACGGGTGGCAGCCACCGATGTGACCGTGTTGATCCGCGGTGAGTCCGGGACGGGCAAGGAGCTCGCGGCCAAGGCCCTGCATGCCTTGAGCGACCGGGCGGCCCGGCGGATGATTGCCGTGAACTGTCCGGCCCTGCCCGAGCAGATCCTTGAGAGCGAGCTGTTCGGGTATGTCAAGGGCGCCTTTACCGGCGCGACCCGGGACAAGAAAGGGCTCTTCCTCGAGGCTGACGGCTCGACCATCCTGCTTGATGAGATCGGCGACCTGCCCCTTTCCCTGCAGACCAAGCTGTTGCGTGTCCTCCAGGAAAGGGAGGTGCAGCCCCTGGGCCAGAATCGGAGCATCGGGGTCGATGTCCGGGTGCTCGCTTCGACCAACCAGTATCTGGAGGGGAAAATCCGGGCCGGTCTTTTCCGCGAAGACCTGTTCTACCGGCTCAACGTGATTACTATCACCATGCCCTCTCTCCGGCGCGATCCGGACAACATCCCGGTTCTGGCCCGTCATTTTCTCGCCGCCTATGGCCTGGATTATGGCCGGGACGGTCTCCGGTTCAGCCGGGAGGCGCTCAATTACCTGGTCCGGCGGTCCTGGCGGGGCAATGTCCGCGAGTTGCAGAACGTGATCAAGCGGGCCGTGCTGCTGGCCGCGGCCTCCACTATCGAGATTTCCGACCTGGCGGAAGCGGGAGACCCGGCCGCGCCGCCGGTCGGCCCGGACCCGGCCGAGGTCTGTCATTTGCCCTACGGTCAGGCCAAACAGGAGGTGGTGGCCGGCTTTTCCCGAACCTATCTTCTCCGCGCCCTGCGGCACAGCCACGGCAATGTCAGTGCGGCGGCCAGGGCCAGCGGTATGGGCCGCCCGGCCTTCCAGCGTCTGCTCAATCGTTATAATCTGGAGGCCCGGGATTTTCGCGGCGGCTGAAGGTTTTTCCGTTTATGTTCATTTTTTGGTGCACCATAAAAGATGCAGTGCCTCGTTTTTGAGACGTTACGGGCATGGGTCCTGGTTGATCTTCTCGTTGTCTTCTTGTCTTCTGGTTTTGTAATTTATTGAATTTGATCATATTCTCTCTTCGTTGCTTGATTATTGCCTCCTGGCATTGAATTTGCTACGACGAAGGCGGCCATGATGTGCTTCACCCACCGTGGAGATTCTTCAAAGCAAACAGGAGGGACCGGAATGACAGAGAAGAGGATTGTTTTTTTGGTAATGATCGCGGCGCTGCTATTTGGCTGGCCGGGCCGAGGGTATGCCCTGGAGGCAAGTGTCGCTGCCCGGACGGTCAAGGCAGGCAGCCCGATCACGGTCACGGGCCATGTCGATCCTGGTCAGGATCTGTATGTGGTGGTTGCAACGGCAAAGCTTTTCAAGTCGGCAGATGCCGCCGGTGCCAAGGAAAAGGCCAAGCTCACAAAAAAGTTTGGCGATACCGCTATCCCGCCTAATTATTACGTGGTAACCAACCGGCCCGGGACCATGGCCACGCCGGAACTTTCCGCCAAGGGGCAGACGAGCGGCATCTTCGCTTTTCCGCCCTTCAAGTACGAAGTGCGGGTCAATAAACTGAAAAAATGGGACGCCATCCCCGAAGCGGTCAGGGCCATGCTGGTCCCGGTATCCACGGCGGACCAGTGGAAATTTCTTACCTTCACCCATGAAAAGAAGTTCGGCATCAATACGATCAGCAAGGAGCGGCCCATCGGCGGCGGCAACGCCCGGATGGTGCTGACCGGTTACGCCACCCAGGCGGAGGCCTGGAACCGGGGAGTCTCCCTCCGCCTGGATAAAAAGAGCGGCGCCTTCAGCGTCACCATGACGCCCTACAAGAATATCGCCCCCAACACCCGGCTCGCCGTTTACGTGAACGGGAAGCAGGTCGATACGGTCACCGTGGAGAAATCAGGATTTTTCTATGGCACCGCCAATACTTATATGAATCCCCTGGTCGTGACCCTGGGCGCCTTTATCATCGGGGTGCTGTTCGTGATCATGGGTGCGGCCGGCGGCCTGTTTACCGCCGCCTTCCAGATCACCATCCTCGGCACCAAGGGGCCGCTGGGGGTCAATGCCGCCAATACCATCAAGCCGACCAACCTTTTCCTGACCCTGTGTTCACCGGTCACCGGGCTGATGAACTACTTCAAGGAAAAACGCTTTGCCTGGCCGGTCGCGCTTTTTTTCGCCGCCGGTATCCTGGTCGGCGCCTTCTGGCTTGGCCCGACTTACTCGGCCAAGTATCTGCCCATGAAGGCCTACAAGTTCTATCTCGGTTTTATCTGTCTGGTGATCGGCATCAAGCTCTTCTTTGAGAGTCTGCCGTCTTCCATCGAAAAGAAAAAGGCCATGAAGGCCATTGTCCAGAAATTCAACGCCGCCGCGAAAGAGGCCAAGAAATCAGGCAAGGCCATCGAGCTCGGCAAGGTCGAGATCAAGAAGTTCAACATCGTCAAGTTCGACATGAAGTTCTGGGGCGAAACCTTTGTCGCCCGGCCGCTGGTCATGCTGTTCGGCGGTATCATCATGGGGATGATCGCCTCATCGTTCGGCGTGGGCGGCGGCTTCATGTTTATGCCCTTTATGACCACGGCCATGGGCTATCCCATGTACCTGGCCGTACCTATCGCCCTGGCCGGCACCTTTGCCACCTCGTGCGGCGGTATTGCCAAGTACATCCTGATGGGGTATCAGCCGGACTGGCTGATGGCTGCCGGGATCGCGGTCGGCGCCATCGCCGGTGGCATGGTGGGTCCGAAGATCCAGAAGAAGCTGCCGGAGATCTTCCTGAAGCGGATGCTGGCCCTGGCCCTGATCATTGTTTTCCTCAAATACACCAGTGTTATTCCGTGGCTTCGCTGAGTCGGCGGGGTTGGAACCATGCAGATTATAGATATGTTTAACGCCGTGCTGGGTTGGCTCTTTGCCAACCTGGTCGGCCCGTTTTTCAGCCTGCTTGGCCGGGGGCTTGAGCTGTTGCTGCTCAGGCCCCTGGACCTGGCCGGCCTGCCGGTGGCCGGCCAGGTTGCCGTGGTCGGGATGCTGGCCGGGCTGCTCTCCCTGTTTTTGCGGCGGCGGCTGCGGGTGGGCGAGCATGAAGATACCTTTATCTCCGCCTTTGCGGCCAAAAAGGAGAGGCAGAAGGACTTTGCCCTGCTGGACGACTGGAAGACCAGGGACCTGTTTTTCCGGGTCAGTGACCGTGATCTGGACGAGGACTTCAATATCTACCTGGCCCACCGTTTTGCCCTGCACGGCATAGTCTACCTGCTGCCCATTCTTTTCACCCTGTTCTGGCTCGATACGGTGTTCAGCCCGGCAGTGTTGATCAGCAGGGTGGGGGTGGCGGCGGCCATACCTCTGCCGGCAAACAGCTACGGATTGGCCGGGGTGCCGGTGGCGCTGGTGTTTTTTGTCTTTTATCTTCTGACCCTGTTTGTGGCCGGCTGGCGCCGCAGGCGGTGCCGGGGCAAACAGGCTGACTGCCGCTGCCTCCCGGCAGGCCCTGTCTGACGGGGGGCCGGCATAATGGCGAGGATCATGGTCCTTGATGACGTTCTCGACGCGGTGGTGTTGATTGAGAAAATCCTGACCAAGCAGGGGCACGAGGTGGCGGGCTTTACCGATGAGGAAGAGGCGCTGCGTTATGTCCGTAAGCATCGGGTTGACTTGGCGGTCCTTGACATCAAGCTCGGCAAGATGAACGGTATCGAGGTGCTTGCGGAGTTGAAAAGGATTGATCCGGCAATCAGGGCGGTGATGCTGACCGGCTATCCCACCGTGGCCGGCGCCCGGCAGGCCCTGCGCCTGGGAGCGGACGAGTACTGCGTCAAGCCGATTGACAAGGACGAGCTTGAGATCAAGGTGGCCCGGGTCCTGGAGCACACCGCCCTCAAGATGTAATTAATGCCCCTGAATTAAACCGACGGGGTCCCGGCCCGACCGGCTCCCGGTCCCAGAGGAGAACAGATTATGAAAAAATCGGTCTGGAGCATGTGCGGTATGTGTACGGTCCGCTGTCCGATCCGGGTGGAGACCGAGAATGACGAGGTCACCTGGATCGAGGGCAACCCCCACCTGCTTGACGGCGCCCTCTGCGCCAAGGGTTCGGCCGGCATCGCGCTGCTGAATGACCCGGAGAGGCCGCAGCAGCCGCTGATCCGCAAGGGCGGCCGGGGAGCCGGCCGCTGGGACAAGGTGAGCTGGGACACGGCCCTTGATTACGTGGCTGAAAAACTGAATAAAATTGTCGACCGCTACGGTCCGGAAAGCGTGATGATGAGCTGTCGGGGCGGGCCATTTGTCGATATTGTCAAGGCCTTTATCCACGGCCTGGGTTCACCCAACTTTACCAATCACGACAGTGCCTGCGGCCGCAACGCCCACCATGCCAGTCTCTCCCTCTATGGCGTGGGCCGGACCGGCTTTGCCTATGACATAAAAAAGACCCGGCACCTGATCCTGTTCGGCCGCAACATCCTGGCCTCGCTGCGGGTCGCGGAGGTGAACCAGGTACTGGACATGCTTGACTCGGGCGGCAAGCTGACCTATGTCGACGTTCGCCAGACCATGACCGGCATCAAGGCCAACCGTTTTTTCCAGGTCCGGCCCGGCACCGATTACGCCCTGGCCCTCGGCATGATCAACGAGGTGATCCGGGAAAAGGCCTATGATCAGGAGTTCATCGATCGCTATGTGAGCGATTTTGTCGCCCTGGTCGCCTTTGTCGAGCCGTATGATGTTGACTGGGCCGCCCGTGAGTGCGGCATCAAGGCGGAGCGGCTCAGGGAGTTTGTCCGGGAACTGGCCCTGGATCGGCCGCGGGTGGTCTTTCATCCGGGCTGGATGGTCTCCCGCTACCGGGATTCTTTCTACTCCAGCCGGGCGCTGCTTATCCTCAACGTCCTGATGGGCAATATCGAGGTGGAAGGCGGCCAGATCTTCCCGAAGGGTCCTGCCGACTGCGGGATCAAGGGGCTCCGTTCCCTTGACGGCCAGATACCCAAACCCACGGCTAGGAGGGGCGACGGGGTGGGCTGGAAGTACAGCCATTTTGACAAGGGGCCGGGCCTGTTTCATCTGTTCTATGACACCATGGTGACCGAGGACCCGTACCCTATCAAGGGGTTGATCTGCGTGCGTCACGATCCTTTTTCCTGTTTTCCCGATCCGGCCGCGCAGAAGGAGGCCCTGGACAGGCTTGACCTGCTGGTTGCCGTTGATACTCATTACAGCGAGTTCGGCTGGTACTGTGACGTGATTCTGCCCGAGTCCACCTATCTTGAGCGTGACAGCATCATCGCCACCCAGAAGGGGACCAAACCCCGTTTTATCTGCCGGAGGCCTGCGGTGGAGCCCAGGTACGATACCTGGTCCCTGAGCGAAATCATCAAGGGGCTGGCCGACCGGGTCGGCATCGGGCACTATTTTCCCTATAACTCAACCGAGGAACTCCAGGCCTGGCAGCTCGAACCTACCGGCTTCAAGATCGAGGATTTTGATGAAAAGGGTTTTGTCGAGCTTAGCCGTGAACCGATCATGTATGACCGGCAGAAACTTGACGGCAAGTTCAAGACCCCGTCCGGCAAGATCGAGATCATCAGCCGGAAACTGACCGAGGCCGGGCTGCCGTCGCTCAAGCCGTATGAGAGCCCGGCAAAACCGCCCAAGGGCAAGTTCCGCCTGGTCTTCGGCCGCTCGGCGGTCCATGCCCACGCGCACACCATCAACAATCCGCTGCTCCACGAATTGATGCCGGAAAATACCCTGTGGATCAACAAACGGGCGGCCGCCAGGATGGGGGTGAACGAGGGCGACTGGGTGGAGGTGAGCAGCAATGGCATGGTCAACACCATCAAGGCCCATGTGACTGACTTTATTCATCCGGAAGCAGTGTATATGGTACATGGTTTCGGCCGCCAGGTCCCCCTGCAGACCCGATCCTATCACGCCGGGGTGGGCGACCAGAAACTGATGACGGGGATGCTCACGGAAATGGATCCGGCCGGCGGCGGCCTGTGCCTCTGCGAGTGTATGGTTACGGTGAAACGGAGTTCGAAAAATCCCAAAAGGATGGTGGAATTATGAACAAGTATACCCTCTACCTCAACTCCAAGCGCTGTATCGGCTGCCATGCCTGCGAGGTGCATTGCAAGACCAACAAACGGTTGCCCGTGGGGCCGATCCTCTGCGAGATAAGTCATGAACCGCTGAAGGCGGTGCGGGGAGTGCCCAAGACCGAATTCCGGTTTCGCTCCTGCTACCACTGCGAAGATCCCTACTGTGTGCCGGTCTGTCCCACCGGGGCCATGCAGAAGCGCGCCGACGGTATCGTCTTCGTGGACCAGGAGGTCTGCGTCGGCTGCATGGCCTGCGTCGGGGCCTGCCCCTGGGGGGTGCCCCAGCCGAATCCGGATACCGGCAAGGTGGTGAAGTGCGACTACTGCATGGATCGGATCGACGCCGGTCTCCGGCCGGCATGCGTGACCCGTTGCACCACCCATGCCTTGAAACTCGTGGCCCTGCAGGAAATCTGAGCCGGGTCAATGCCGACAACAGATTATCCAACGGCACAGACCCCTCATACTACTAAGTCCGTTGCGAAATGATTTAGCCCGCCCGCCATTGCAACCAGGATGGAACCAGACCGTTCCGGCCGGAACGGTCTCCACCGCAGTTGGAGAAGCAAAATCCTGCCTTTTTCGTCCCGTCCGGTGAAAATTTGCCGTACGAGTTCACCAGCAACCCCATCTTTGTCCGTTTTGGCCTCCTCACATCCGCCAAGGATAGATTCAGAGTCCCAAACGAACGAATCCAAGGCACTGGCGAACTCGTACGGGCTGAGTATCCCCCGAGGTTGTAGCCTTTGGTGAACTGATACGATTTGCCTGCCATTCAAGACGTCAGCTCCTGCCGATGGTACAGGCTGCGCAAAAAAATTACGGAACAGAACAGTTTAGACTTCCTGGTTTTTTGTTTTACCGGTAAGTTATCAGTAGCCAACCGAGTCAAAGAGTAAAAAATATTTCGCAACTATTCAGCAGCAGCACCCCGGTGAGCAGACCGCCCGGCATACCAAGGTAGCAAGCTGACCGGTCCGCTTGCAAACATCTGGAACATTCTGAATAGTTACGGCATTTCCTTCATAAGATGGATTACCGATCCTGCACAAATATCCTTTTCCTGCTGGGAGTTCTGCTGATTTCCGGGTTCACCGTCCCGCGCCCCTGTGCCGGTGCCGGTCTGAATCTGCACGACATCAGCGTGGCCCAGACTCTTAAATTCTACCGGCAGGTTCCTCACCTGAGCAGCGAAGAATTGGCGTATGGCCGGAAAATCGTTGCCGGCCTTGGCTACAATGCCCAGCGGGTTTTTCGTAAAATGTGCCTGATGTCGGGCATGAACTTCGCGAAATGTAAAGAGGCCTGGACGAATCTGCGCGGTCTGAAGTTATCATACGCGCAGGTTTTGGCCTTTGAAAAATGGAGTAGTCTGCCGGCGGTAACCAGCGACCTGGGGCTTAAGGCCCTGCGGGCGATTCAAACCTTGGACTACGAGGCCTGCAAGTCATTCAGCCACTACTGCGGCCTGCCGAAAATGACGCCGGATTGCGCCCTGAAAACCATCCCCCTGCTGAACCGCTTCGATGATGTCCGGAACCGGGCAGCCCAGGGTTTATTTACCGTGGCCGACATGGATGCCGTGCAGGCTCTGAACAGTCTTGACGTCATTGCCCGGCTCCATGACCATCAGGCCAGGGCGGCGGGCGCCTTTGCCGGGGTTGCCGGGATGAATGTCGGCACGCTGGATGACGCCCTGCCCCTGATCCGGCAGATGAGCCGGGATGATGCGTGGAATGCCGGGACCCTTTTTTCCTCCCCGGCAATGACCCGCGAGAAGGCCTGGTTCTGGCTTGTGGCCTATTTCGCCAATCCGCCCGCAGTGAGGGAAAAGCAATTTTTTCACAGCCTCGGTCCGGAGCGCCGGATGACTCTGCTCCGGGCTTTTTATGACGGCGGTGAAGAGTTGATCTGGAGGGTCAATAATCTCCATGCCATTACCGACCGTTTTGGTTTCGAAATCTCGGCGGCTGAATTGAGCCGTTATTCGGGCAACCAACTGCAAAAGCGATTCGACCAGCTTTCTCCTCAGGTCAGATTCGTTTTCGGCAGCCGTTTTTATCCGCTGCTGGCAAGGGGCCGGAAAAGTGGGATGATCGCCGTTCTGCGCCGGGCAACGGCTGCCGACAGAGTGGAAACGGCCCGTAATCTGACCTCGACCAATATCTATGCCCTGCTTGCCCAGGGCAGCGAACTCTATGACAGCTCATTCCGCGATATTCTGGCGCCGATCCTGCGGAAGCGTATTAAAAAACGCTTCTCAGGCAATCTGCTGGAGTTTCTGCACGCCGCCGATCCCGGTAATCTGCTGGTCTCAAGCTTTATCGTCAGCCTGGCCCAGAAAGGAAAGTTGACCGCCTTTTTCCCGGGAAACAACCGGGAGCAGGAACAGATTCTGGGCCTGGTCGCCTTGTCGGCCTTTAAGGATGAAAATTCTATTATCCTTTTTTCGGCGACCTTCATGCACCTGCTTGAGGTCCTTGATCAACCGGCCCGCACCTTTCTCATCAGAAAAATGAGTCAACATGCCGATTCCGGCAGCTCCGGTTTTACGCGGCTTATTTCCGTGATTCTGCAGTACTACATGCGGGAATATCCGCAACTGCTCAGCGTCGAGGCCCGCTCGATCATCGACCGCCTCCTGGTCCGGCACGGGGCGGTTGATCTCTACAAATATCTCGGCACCCCCTTTGCGCAGTGGAAGAAGGATGGCCGTCTTGGCTCTATCTCGGTCTTTCATGCCGATGATGACGGCCGCCGGTCTTTTGTTTCTTTTCTCACCATGCTTCTCAAGAGCGGTTACCACCTTCAGCTGTCCGAACAGTTTACTGTGGTTCCTCTGTCGGCCAGGATCAGGCAGGCGGCCGGGAAATTGATCCGCCGTGCTCAGCAGCGTCCCGCCAAAGGGTTGCCTCTGCTCTTTAACGGGATGCAGCGCAACCATTTCTGCGTTACCCTGATCCGGCGGATAGACGGCCTGACGATCAGTCAGGCGGCCTCCGTGTACAGCGACGAGAAAAATCAGGAGCTCCTGATTGAACGATTTATCCTGGGAGGAACCGAGATGTTCGCCCAGCGGGGTCACAGTTACTGGCGCTCGGAACAGATCACCGAGCCGCTGAATGTGCTGCTGCAAGAGGGACGTTTGAGCAAAAAGGACCTGGCGGCCAAGCAACGTTTTCTCAGCCTTGGTTCCTGCGGGGGGGTCAAGGCCTATACGCGCCTCAGTGAGATGTTCCTGGGGCATGTGGACATCCTGGCCACCATCGGTACCGGACTGGCGGCCATTAATGATCCTTATAACAAGAATCTTTTTGAAGTGATTGCCAGAAATCCATCGACACTTTCCTGGCAGGATATCAGCCGGAAATCCGCCTTTATTTTTAAAGGGGGCTATGGCAGGGACTACCTGCAACCAGGATCTCTGCCCGCAATTCTGCATAAAATCCTCAATGAAGAAAGAAAATCTCAATCTGACAGTGTCGTGGGTGCGAAAGCGGCCAAAAGCGTCGGCAATCCCATGGGCTGAGAAAAGATATGGCTATTTTTACCAGGGACCGGCTGGGCGCCCTGATTAACGAGATCAGCGGCAACCGGGACGGGATCGTCAAGGTTTACCTGCTGGTCGGCGAACGTTTTCTCTGCCGGCAGGCGGCGGCGCGGATCTGCGAGGCCCTGCTGGCAGGCGGCGGCGTTCTCCACGCTATAGACGGCGATCAGGAGGATTTTGTCACGACCATCGGTAAGTTGCGTAGTTTCAGCCTGTTGCCCGGCCGCCAGGTTTACCGGGTTTCTGATACGAGGCTGTTTATCTCCAAAAAGGTGGCTCCATCTCTCTGGAGCAGGGCGGCCGGTGCCCGGAACGACAACGACCTGACGAAGGCCGGCAAATACCTGGGGGCGATGCTGGCGGCCGCCGGACTTGATGCCGGAGATCCGGATAATGATCCGGGAGCGCTCTCGGCCGCCCGGTGGAAAAAGCTCTTTGGCTTTGCCCGGCCGCCGGGTGATCTTTCCTGGACAAAAGGAACAGCGGCAACGGCCGTCGGGGGAGGGAAGGAGTCTGCTGTTGCCGCCGGGCCGGGCGATCCGTCCCTGCTCCTGGAAAAGGCCCTGGAATCCGGGCTTCCCGGACCAAATGTCCTGGTGCTGCTGGCCGAAGATGTCGATAAGCGTAAACGGCTCTACAAACTCCTCAAGGATCAATACGTCGTTGTTGATTTGAGCGTAGACCCGGGCAGCAGCGCCCAGGCGCAGAAGGCGCAGAAAAGCGTCCTGCGGGAGCTGATCGACAAGACCCTGGCCGATTTTAATAAAACCATGGCGCCGGGCGTGGCCGACCTGCTCCTTGAACGGGTCGGCTTCCATCCGGTGGCCGCAGTCACCGAGACCGGGAAACTGGCGCTCTTCGCCGGCACCCGCAAACAGATCAACCGGGATGACCTGGACGCCCTGGTGGGGCGGACCCGGCAGGAAGTCCTCTTTGAACTGACCGGCGCCCTGGGCAAGCGTAACCTGGAACGCGCCCTGCTCGTTGCCGGCCGGCTCCAGGAAAACGGCATTCACCCCCTGGCCGTCGTTGCCACTCTCCGTAACTACGCCCGGACGCTGTTGCTGTTTCGGGTCTTGCAGCAACAGCCGCAGTTCGAATATGGCCGGTCCGTGTCGTTTGCCGTTTTTCAGCGGCAGTGCCTGCCGCGGCTCAAGGAGCGGCAAGTCTGGCAAAAGGAACTTTCCGGCCACCCCTACGCCGTCTACATGCAGTTCCAGACTGCGGCCGCCTTTTCCCCGGCCGTCCTGAAAAACTGGCTGCAGCTCCTGCTCGGGGCCGAACTGCGCCTTAAGGGTTCTCCGTTGGCGCCGGCAACCGTCATCCGGCACCTGATTATTTCCATGCTGATGCTGAAAAAGTGATGGAAAGCAGTCTTGCAAAAATACGACGGAGCATTACAATATACACGTAAATGATTTTCTTTTTTCGCGGTTTGTGAACGGCATGGCTAAAAGTAAAACAGCAGATCGGGAAGAAACCCTGACCCGGCAGAGAGAGGAGGTTCGTGAACCTCCTCTGTATAAGGTACTTCTGCATAATGATGATTACACCACCATGGACTTCGTGGTCATGATTCTTGAACACGTCTTCAAGAAAGATACCGGCGAGGCCGCCCGGATTATGCTGAATGTCCACCATCGGGGAGTGGGGGTAGCGGGTATATATACCCGGGAAATTGGCGAAACCAAAATGGCCATTGTTCATAGCATGGCTCGAAAACATCAGTATCCCCTTAAATGTTCGCTGGAAAAGGTGAGCTGATGCGTTATTGATGGAAAATATTATGTTAAGTCGAGAACTTGAGCTTGCCCTTATCAAGGCTATTCAAGAGGCTAAGACCTACAGGCACGAATATGTCACTGTCGAGCACATGCTCTATGGTTTGTTGCATGACGACCTCGCCAGGCATGTCATTACCAACTGCGGCGGCGATGACGCCAAGTTGAAAGAGCGCCTGGAACGATTTTTTGCCGGCGGTCTGCCGGTTCTGAAAAATACCGTCAGCGAACCATCGCAGACCGTTGCTTTCAATCGTGTCCTGCAGCGGGCGGTCAATCATGTGCAGAGCTGCGGCAAGAAACAGGTCGATACCGGGGATGTCCTGGTTGCCATCTTTGCCGAACCCGATTCCAATGCGGTATACTTCCTCGGCAGCGCGGGCGTCGCTCGGCTCGACGTGGTGGAATACATCTCCCACGGCCTGCCGGAATCGTTGCAGAAAGAGCCGCTCCTTCATCCTGAAACCGAACCGCAGAAACAGAAACGAACCTCCAGGGTCGATCCCCTTGAAACCTTCACCGTGAATTTCGCCCGGCGGGCGGCAGAGGGGAAAATCGATCCGTTGATCGGCCGCGGGCATGAACTCCTGCGCATGATGCAGGTCCTCTGCCGCCGGCGCAAGAATAATCCGCTGCTGGTAGGGGAACCGGGCGTGGGCAAGACGGCCATGGCGGAAGGACTGGCCCTGCGTATCCATGAAGACCGGGTCGCGCGGCTGGCGGAAAAACCGGATGCCGGGAAATTGATTCCCGATTTGCTCCGGGATACGGAAATCTATATGCTCGACATGGGGACGCTGGTCGCCGGGACCAAGTATCGCGGTGATTTTGAAAAACGTCTCAAAGCCGTGGTCTCCGCCATCGAGAAAAAAGACAATGCCATCCTCTTTATCGACGAGATGCATACCATTGTCGGTGCCGGGGCGACCAGCGGCGGCTCCATGGATGCCTCCAACCTGCTGAAACCCGCCCTGCAGGCCGGCACCATTCGCTGCATCGGCTCGACGACCTACGAGGAATACAAGAACCACATCGAGAAGGACCGGGCCCTTTCCCGGCGTTTCCAGAAAATAGACATCGAGGAACCCTCGGTGGAGGATACCTGCGGCATTCTGAAAGGACTCCAGCCCCGTTACGAAGAGCATCATCATATCCGCTACACCAGGACGGCGATCCGTTCCACGGCGGAACTGGCCAATCGCTACATCAATGACCGTTTCCTGCCGGACAAGGCCATTGACGTCATGGACGAGGTCGGGGCGGCCTTTCGGCTGGCCGGCAAGACCGGCCGTACGGTGACGGTGCGCGATGTCGAGAGCGTGGTCTCGAAAATAGCCCGGGTCCCGGTCACCAGCAAATCAGGCAACAACAATGCCGGCCTGGTTGAACTTGACGAAAGGCTCAAGTCGGTGATCTTCGGCCAGGATAATGCCGTTGACACGATGGTCAGGGCGATAAAACGAGCCCGCGCCGGCCTGGGCAATCCGCAGTCACCCACGGGTTGCTTCCTCTTCGCCGGTCCCACCGGCGTGGGAAAAACCGAGGTCGCCCGGCAGTTGGCCGCCGCCCTGGCGGTTCACTTTGAACGCTTTGATATGAGCGAGTACATGGAAAAGCATGCCGTGGCCCGGCTGATCGGGGCGCCTCCCGGTTACGTCGGTTTTGACCAGGGCGGCCTGCTCACCGATGCCATCCGCAAACATCCATATTCGCTGCTCCTGCTTGATGAAATCGAAAAGGCGCATCCGGATGTTTTCTCCATCCTGCTGCAGGTCATGGATTACTCGACCCTCACCGATAATTCCGGTCGCCGGGCTGATTTCCGCAATGTCATCATCATCATGACCACCAATGCCGGAGCCCGGGAGATGAGTGAAAACGCCATCGGTTTCCTCGCGGCGTCCGCCGGCAATGAACAGAAGGCCATTAAGAATATTTTTTCTCCCGAATTCCGGAACCGACTCGACGGCACCGTTACTTTTCGGCCCCTGGATATGGAAACGGTGGAAAAGATCGTCGATAAAATGGTTGGCGAGCTCCAGGCCCAACTGGCGGACAGGAAGGTCAGAATCAGCCTGACCCCCGGGGCGCGAAGCTGGCTGGCCGCCGAAGGGTATGACCCGGCCTATGGAGCACGGCCCCTGCGACGTCTCATCATGAAAGAGATAGGCGATACCCTGACCGAGGAAATTCTGTTCGGCCGGCTGAATCGGGGCGGAACGGTCAGGGTTGGTCGGAAAAACGGTAAAATGACCTTCCGCTATCCCACCTGAGTTGCCAGCCTGAAGGCCTAAAATTAGTATTGGTACAATTTTTTTAACATTATTCTCCCAGTCTGTTGACAAGGCCGGGGATATGCGATACAAAACTTTGTGTCTAGTTGTTTTTTTTAGCTGGTTTCACAGGCGATGTTCGGGGTTAACGGCTATGCGCCGGTTCCCGGATCAAGGTTGTGAGATTGGTAATGGGATCTCCCCGAGATGAAAATGAGAAGGAGGATGAGGAATGGTCAAAAGATTTTCCACTCTGGTCTTGGCTGGGCTGATTGCGCTCCCCGCTGCCGGGCTGATTGCATTTCCCGGTGTGGCTGCGGCCAGTGCGGGCAAGGCGCCGGCAGACCTGACGCAGAAAATTAATGAATTGTCCCGTGAGCTGGACGAACTGAAGGCACAGCTCGCGCAACAGAGCGAAGCGGTCACCGCTGTCGGCAACCATGTCGACGACCTGGATGACACGCTCACGGACAAGTCCAAATCATGGGACCTGGCTGCCAGATTCAAGCTGTTCGGTGACTTCAGGGCGAGTCTCAATTATATGCATTCCGAGACCATGCCCGCCTACACGGC
>VAPE01009803.1_pt1 | contig 44789 bp, 46 predicted proteins | sample 3393911 | NCBI WGS metagenome assembly VAPE01 (sample SAMN08290436, study PRJNA428436) | hydrothermal vent metagenome | isolation source: Deep-sea hydrothermal vent chimney | place: Atlantic Ocean: South-mid Altantic Ridge
AATAGAAGAGAAGATTTAGAAAGAGATATAGAACAATTAATTGAATTGATAAATATTAATATTAAATTCGTTAAATTAAATAATTTAAAATAAATTTTATATTAATATTTCTAATAAGATTAATAAATATCAAATTCATGAATTTTTTTGCTGATTATTTATCAATATATTCTTTTAAAATTAAACGAAAATTTAAAAGATATTAAGACTATAAATATATTGGCGACATTTATGGTTAAAGTATACAAAGATCAAGTAAATTCAAAGTCTAATTTATTAAATATTGATCTAATTAATGCTTCCAATATTCAAGAATTCGTAAAAAATGCAACATGGAAAGATATTCTTTTAAATCTTGTTGAAACAAATAAACTTAATGTATGGGATGTTGATATCAGTAAAATAGTTGATTCTTATTTAAAGTTTATAAAACAATTAAAAACTATTGACTTATATATTCCATCCAATATTATCCTTGCTGCTTCTATATTATTAAAATTAAAAAGTAAAACAATTTCATTTGAAAGTGAATATACTGATCAAATTGTTCAAGAAGATATTGAAATTAGCAAAAGAATTATTCCCCAAGTAGATGACATATATCCAAGATTTAGATTACAACCAAATAAAAAAATTACATTAGATGAACTTGTTAATGCACTTAATGAAGCAATGGTTATTGAGAAAAAACATAAACAAGTTGCAGAAAATTCATCAATACCAATGAATTTTTTTATTGATATTGGAATTGATGAAAAAATTGATAATGTTTATAATTTAATATCAAAATATATTGATTCTCAAAAAATGACAACTTTCAATACACTTAAAACTAATTTTAGTGAAAATCTATTATTAAATTTATTTGTCCCTTTATTATTTTTAATGCATCAAAATAAAATTCTAATTATTCAAGAAACATTTTTTGGAGAAATTTTAATAAAATTGAATAATTAGATAATATATAAAAAATTAGAAAAGAGTTTTATGATTTTAGATTTAAGTGAAGAAGATTATAAGAAAATAATTGAAGCAGCATTATTTGTTTCAAATAAACCATTGTCTATTCAAAATTTGAGTGAATCTTTAAATATAAAATCAATTTCTTCAATTAAACAAATGATAGAAATATTAATTAAAGAATATAAAACCAGAGATTCTGCTTTAATAATAATAGAATTAAATAATAAATACTTATTAACCTTAAAGCAGAAATATATAATTAAAGTAAATAAATTAGCAGGAACACCAGATATTTCAAAATCTGGCCTTCGCATATTAGCGTATATAAGTAAGAATGAACCAATACTTCAAAGTAGGTTAGTAAAAATATTCGGTAATTCAACTTATGTATATATAAAAGAACTTTTGAATAAAGAGTTTATAACAACAAGTAAGTTCAAGAATTCAAAAAATATCAAAACAACTGATAAATTTAAAGAATATTTTAGTTTTAATGGATAAGTTATTTAATTTATTCATTTAATTTATTTATATTTTTAGTGATAATATGGTTGAAACTTTAAGCCCTGATGATGAAGAATTATTAAAATTTATAGAGAATTCAAAACCAAAAATATATATTATTGGAACAGGAGGAAGCGGAAGCAATACAATAAATAGATTATATGGTATTGGTGTTCAGGGATCTGATTTAATTGCAATGAATACTGATGCACCGCATCTTATTAAAACAAAAGCAGATAGAAAATTATTGCTTGGAAAAAAACTTACAAAAGGATTAGGAGCAGGAAGTGATATAAAAGTAGGAGAAGAAGCAGCTAATGAATCAAAAGATGAAATTAAACATTTAATTAATGATGCACAACTAGTTTTTGTTACTTGTGGATTAGGTGGTGGAACTGGAACTGGTTCAGTATCAATTATTTCACATGTTGCAAAAGAAATAGGCGCATTAACAATTGCTATTGTAACATTACCTTTTTCAAGTGAAGGTCCTACTAGAATGCAAAATGCTCTTGATGGATTAAAAAGATTAAAAAAAGAAGTTGATAGTATAATTATTATAAGAAATGATAAATTATTATCAATTGCTTCTGATTTGCCATTAAATATGGCTTTTAGGGTTTCTGATGAAATTTTAGCAAGTGCATCAAAAGGAATTGTTGAAATGGTAACAAAACCTGGTTTAGTTAATATTGATTTTGCTGATTTGAAAGCAGCTTTAAAAGATTCTGGTTATTCAGTAATAGGAAATGGAGAAGGATTAGCAATAAAGAGAGACTCAAATCATGCACATATTGCATTAGAAAATGCAATTAATAGTCCATTACTTGATGTTGATTTATCTAATGCAAATAAAGCATTAATAAATATTGTTGGTGGAGAAAATTTAACATTAAGGCAAGCTGAATCAATATTCCAAGATGTTGCAAGTAGAATAAATTCAACAGCAGTATTAAAATGGGGTGCAAGAATAGAGCCAGAAATTCAAAAAGATTTAATAAAAGTAATGATTGTTATTAGTGGTGTTGATTTCCCTGAATTTACAAATATTGCTCCATCAGATAAAGAAATAGATCTAGATGAAATATTATAAACACATAAATAGCAATTAAAATAAAGTGCCATTATGTTAAATTCTTTAGATAATACTAAGATAGAAATAGAAGGAGTATTTAAAACTGCTTTAGAATTAATGGAATATACAACTAAAAATTTATTTATAACTGGAAAAGCAGGTACTGGAAAATCAACATTACTTAATTATTTTAGAACTATTACAAAAAAAAATATAATTGTTCTTGCATCAACAGGTGTATCTGCATTAAATATTAAAGGTCAAACAGTTCATTCTTTTTTTAAATTTGGACCAAATACAACACTAGCATCAATACAAAAATTACATAATAGCAATTCTCAATTATATAAAAAAGTAGATCTAATAATTATTGATGAAATTTCAATGATTAGAGCAGATCTTCTTGATTGTATTGATAAATTTCTGCGGATGAATGGAAAAAAGAAATTAGCACCTTTTGGTGGTGTTCAAATGATTTTTGTTGGTGATCTTTATCAATTATCACCAGTTGTTAATATTAATGAACGAAAAATGTTTAGAGAATATTATAAAAGTGAATATTTTTTTGATGCACATGTTTTTAAAAATTTTTCAGCTGAATTTATAGAGCTTGAAAAAAATTATAGACAACATGATAATGAATTTACAGAAATACTAAATTCAGTTAGAAATAATACAATAACTCAAGATCAATTAAAAATACTTAATAAAAGATATGAACCATTTTCTAATTCTCAATTATCTACTGACTATATTATCCTAGTACCAACAAATAATCTTGCTAATTCAATAAATAAAGAAAATCTTGATAAATTAAATACTAAATTATTCACTTATAGTGCAAGATCAAAAGAAAACTTCAATAAAAATTCAATGCCTGCTGATAAAAATCTTTTAATAAAAGTTGGAGCACAAGTCATGCTTTTAAATAATGATAAATATAATAGATGGGTAAATGGTAGTATTGGTACTGTTGTTGCAATAAATCAAAATAATAGTGAATCAGATCTTATAATTATAAGATTATCTAATGGAAATGAAATAGTACTTAATCCTTATACTTGGGAACTATTTAAATTTTCTTATGATTCTGATGAAAAAAAATTAATGCCTGAAATTGTTGGCCGTTTTACTCAATATCCATTAATGCTTGCTTGGGCAGTTACAATACATAAAAGTCAAGGTAAAACATTTAATAAAGTAATTATAGATATTGGACCAGGCATTTTTGCAAATGGTCAACTTTATGTTGCACTTAGTAGATGTAAAACACTTGAAGGACTTATATTAAGAAAAAAAATAGAAAAGAAACATATTTTTAGTGATCAAAGAGTAATTGAATTTTTAACAAAATACCAATATAAAAAATCAAATGAACACACATCTCTTGAAGAGAAAAAACATATAATAAAAAAAGCAATTGAAGAAAATAAAAGTATTAAAATTACATATCTTAAAGTAAATGATGAAAAATCAAGGAGAATTATTATACCTTCGAAAATTGGTGATTTTAAATTTAGTTCAAATCACTTTTTAGGGTTAACTGGTCTTGATTCAAAAAGCAATGAAATTAGAACTTTTAAAATTGAAAGAATATTAGAAATTGAGATAATTAATTAAGACTAATCAATGGGTTGTATGCTAATGTGGAATGCTTCTGTGTTCGGGTCACAGAGATCTGGGTTCAAATCCCAGCAACCCAAAATCAATTATAATGTATTTATTATGGGGTTGCTAATAAATGTCCATGAAGTGCAACAACACCTAATAATAATGCTAGTAGTATAGCTATAATTAAAAAGATTAAAAATAATGCTAGCATAAATTCATATGCTTTTGATGATTTTTTATAATCATACATTAATGCTACTGGGTATGCAAATATTCCTGAAAGCCCAAAAAATCCAAACAATCCAAGTAACATCATTGGTGATCTTGTCATATTTAATATACATCCAGATACACCATAAACAATAACAATTGCTCCACTTATTAAACTAAAGAATCCAACATAATGCAATTTTTGTTTTAGTAAAATTGAAGTAGTAAATGCAATTAAAATCATTCCGAATAAAATAAATGGATCATAAAAAAGTATATTATAACTTTTTGGTAATGGCCACATAATTTCTTCAATAATACCAATTATGAAGATAAAGATACCAAGAATCAATAGAGGAATAACATTAATTGTTTCTTTTGCTTTTCTATTTTTAAAATAAACAATAGTTGTATAAAGAATAAGCATTCCAGTAATGAACAGAATTAGAAGTTCTAATGCTAAATTATCAACAAACATTTTAATCATCTTAATAATTATATAAATAGATGAATATATAAACATTTTCTTTTACATTCGTTTTTGTTTTTTAATTAATGTTATTTGTATATTAGATTTTTCTATTGATTTTATTTTTATGTTTATCAAATAAATAAGTCAAATATAATTATATTTTTTTTCATTAAACATATTCTTAAATTTAAAATAAGATATTGTTTTTAGTATTTTACAATACTAAATACATCATAATCTTTTAATTTCTCTCTTGCTTTCAATGCACTTAATTCAATTATTACACAAATACCAACAATATTTGCATTTAATTTTTTAAGTAAATCAGCACTTGCTTTTGCTGTTCCACCTGTTGCTAATACATCATCAACAATAAGAACATTACTATTTTTTTCAATTGCATCTTTATGTATTTCAATTGTTTCTTTTGAATACTCTAAATCATAACTAAGTGCAATTGTTTTGTAGGGTAATTTTCCTTTTTTTCTTATTGGTATAAAGCCTCTATTCAATTTTTTTGCAAGTACTGAACCAATAATAAATCCTCTTGCATCAATTCCAGCAATATAATCTATTTTTTTATTGTAAATATTAATATCAATATAATCAATACATAATCTAAATAAATCATTGTCTTTTAGTATTGGTGTTATATCTCTAAATGTAATACCTTGTTTTGGATAATTTTCAATATTTCTTATTTTTGATTTTAATAAATTTTCAAAATCTATTTTTTCCATATACTCATTTATTTTTTTATTTTTAATCACATAAACTAAATCCACATTTTGGACAAGTAAAACATCCTTCACTTGCAATCATAATAGTATTACATTCTGAACATTGCTTTTCTGCTAAAGCAGAAATAATATAATTTTCAGTATTATTAGTCATATTTTTAATTGTAAGTTCCTCTTTATTATTATTTTTTAAATGTTTTGATCGTGTTTCTTTTAATGTTGTTTGATTGTTAATTACATTAAGTACTTGATTTGATTTACTTTGATCTCTATAAACAGTAATTCCTTTGCATCCAAGTTTATATGCTAAATTATATGCATTTTCAATATCTTGAGGTGTTGCAAATTTTTGAAAATTAATTGTTTTTGAAACAGCATTATCAACATATTTCTGAAATGCTGCTTGCATTTTAACATGCCATTCTGGTGCAATATCATGTGCAGTAACAAATAATTTTTTAATGTGCTCTGGTATTTCTTTAATATCTTGAATTGTTGTTTTTCCTGCTAATTTTTCTATTAATTCTTCAGAATAAAAATTATTTTCAAGTGCATATTTTTCAAATTCATTGTTTACTTCAATTAAATCAGATCCAAGAGATTCTCTTACATTTCGTAAATAAGCAATTGAAAATATTGGTTCTATTCCTTGTGATACACCATTTGAAATAATACTTATTGTTCCTGTTGGTGCAATTGTTGTTATTGTTGAATTTCTTAATGCTTTATATCCTAATTTTTTCCAAATACTATTTTCAAATTCAGGAAATGAACCCTTTTCAATAGCAAGTTCTTGACTAGTTTGTCTTGCTGTATTTGTAATGAATGACATTATATTTTCAGCAAGTATTAATGCTTTATTACTATTATAACTTATTCTTAGTTTTATTAACATATCAGCCCATCCCATAATTCCAATACCAATTCTTCTTATTGAAAGAGTTAAATCACTAATTTGTTTAAGAGGATAATTATTAGCATCAATTACATTGTCTAAAAATCTAGTTGCAAGCTTTGTTATTTTTTTTAATTCTTCCCAATCAACTTCAAAATGATGATCTATTTGTTTAACAAACATTACAAGACTTATTGAACCCAGGTTACAAGAATCAAATGCATATAATGGTTGTTCACCACAAGGATTTGTTGATTCAATAGGTCCTAATTTTGGTACTGGGTTTGAATAACTAGAATTCATTCTATCAATAAAAACAATTCCTGGATCTCCTGTTTTCCATGCCATTGTTACAATTAAATTCCAAACTGCTTTTGCATTTAATTTTCCAACTATTTTTTTATTTTTTGGATTTATTAAATCATATTCTTTATTATTAGTTAATGCATTCATAAATTCTTTTGTAATTGCAACTGATAAATTAAAATTTTTTAGTATATTTTCATTTTCTTTTGCAACAATAAAATTTAATATATCTGGATGATCAATGCGTAAAATACCCATATTTGCTCCTCTTCTTTTTCCACCTTGCTTTATTTGTTCTGTTGCTTCATCAAATACTTTCATAAAAGATATTGGTCCTGATGCAACCCCATGTGTTGTATTTACAATATCATTTGATGGTCTTAAGTTTGAAAAAGAAAATCCAGTACCACCTCCACTTTTATGAATAATTGCAGCATATTTTATTGCATCAAATATTTTTTCAATAGAATCTTCAATAGGAACAACAAAACAAGCACTTAATTGTCCTAGTTTTGTATTAGCATTCATTAATGTTGGAGAATTAGGCATAAATTTAAAGCTTATCATTGCATTATAAAAATCTTCTTCGATTTGTTTTATCTGGCTATTGTTTTTTCCATATTTTGTTTCAACTTTTGCAATTGCATTCGCAACTCTTCTAAATAATTGTTTAGGTGTTTCAATTATTTTTCCTTCTTCATTTTTTAATAAATATCTTGCAGATAATACAATTAATGAATTAATTGGTAATTTTAAATCATCAGTAATTCCAAGTACTGTTTTAAAACTTCTTACTTGCGAATGTTTATGTCTATATAGTATATAAGATTTTGCAACTTTCTGATCCATTTTCATTAATATTTTTTCAACAATATCTTGGATTTCTTCAACACTAATCTCATTTTTGTTTAATTTATTTAAATAATCCATAACATGATCTGAGACATGTTTACTAGCTTTAATATTTTCTTTATTATCATTGTTAGCATATACATTGGAAAAAGCTTTTGATAGTGCTTTTTGAATTTTAGATGCATCAAACTCAACAATAATATTATTTCTCTTAATAACTCTATCAATCCCCATAAAAACAACCTAAAAATTAATTGTAATAAGTAATTTAATAAACATTTGCTTAAAAAAAATAGAACTAAGACAATTATAAAAAAAAGAATGATTTTTACTTTTATTTTGTTATAATATTATGTAGAAATAGAGTTTTAATAAACAATATACAGAAAAATCAAAATCACTATTTTCAATTATTTATATTTTCTATACATATATTTAATATTTTTTTCTAAATTTTCTGCCATTATTTTAGTTGCATTGATATATTTATCATCTCCAAATTCTTCAATTGCATTTGCAACTGATTCTTTAATTTGTATAATAATATCTTTATCAAGTTTATTATATTCTTTTATTGTTTTTTCATCACTGAAAAATTCATTTATATTTGTATTATAATAATTATGTATTAAACGATATGTATCAATATTGTCTTTTGTTTTTCCAGTTGATTTAAGTGCAATAAGACTTGGTATACTAGCTAATTTAATAATATCATTATTTTTTGTTTTGATTGAAATAGTATTAGAATAATTTATTATATGGTCTAATGGAATTTTGTTTATGTTACCAGAATAGTGAATAATTATTTCAATTTCATGATTTTTTTTATCAATGATATTAATATTTTTATCATCTACTTTTTTTAGTGCAAATGTATTTTGATCAAGATTTACTTTTATTTTTTCTAAGTTTATTTTTTTTGTTTCTGCAATAACATTTATATTATTCGATTTCCTAGAATCTCTAAAACTATATAAATTAGCAGCTCTTCCACATATAATAACAATATTTGTGTTTTCAAATACTTCTTTTAATCTATTATAAATATCAACAAAATTATTAATAGATATATTATAATTTTCTTTAATTTTTTTCATTATTTTCACCAAATTTTATATGTGTGATTTATAATTATTAATTAATTTTATGATTATTCTGATATATTAATTTTTCTGTAATGATCAAATAAAAAATTATTATATTAATAAAAACAAAATTTTGTATACTATTAAATTATTATTTATCTTTAAATTCTCTAAATATTTCAATATGTTTTTATTATTTTAGAATACTGAAAATATACATTAATCAATATAAAAATAGAATTAGACTTTAAAATAGAATATTTAATTGTGTATAAATAATAAAATTCGTAAAAAATAAAAAATATACGAATTAATTATTAAATATAATTACTTTCTGAAAATTTATTCTTTTTCTTGGACTTTTGTCATTGATATTACTAATGGGGGTATTAAACCTAATGAATATGCAACTAATGTTCCTGCAGAACTGCATCTGAAATTTAATCCATTAATTATTTCTTCTGCTAATTCAACTGGAAGTGAATGCTTTTCTTCCCATCTTTTAAGTATTTCACTTTTTTTATCTTTTGGTTCTAATACTTCTATAAATCCACTGATTTTTAAACTACCAACACTTTTTGAATCTTCTTTATCTCCATCTAAATAATTAGCTGCAAATGTATATTCAACTTTTAATTTATCTGTTTGGTCTAATACATTATCCAAATTAATATTTAATTTTGGAAATCTCTGTTTTGCCAAATCTTCTGAAGATTCTATTTTTGCTTCAACTTTTGATATTACAAATCCTGTTATCATAAAATTCACCATTTTTTGTTTTTTAAATATTATTATTGAAAATATATTTATAATACTTTTGTATTTTTATAAATTAATTTAATCTGCGAAATTAATGAAATAAACTTCATTTAATTTATTTTTCCTTTTTTGATCTTCCAAATCCTTTTGGTATCTTTAATTTAAGTTCAGGATATAGTTTTGAGATTAATTCTTGAGTTATTATTGTATTAAAACCAGAATTAATTATTATTTTATTTAGTAAATAAATTTCAGCAACTTTTTTTAGTTTTTTATCACATGCTTTATTTATTATTTCTTTATTATTTAATAATTTTAAAGAATTTATTAATGAATTATAATTTTTTTTACTTGATTTTGCTTTTTCAGCAAATTCATCTAAAATATCAGTATTTATATTTAATAATGAAAATAATTTTTTATCAAAAGTATTTCTTATACCTGCTAAATGAAATACAATTTCTGGTAATTCAGTATCTTTTCTTATTGACATTTTTTTAATTGATATCCAATTTTTGTATCTTGCTGTAAAATCAATATATTGTGTTGGTTCTTCTGTCATATTATCATTATATTTTTTTAATTAAAAATTCAATTTATTAGAAAATAACAAGCAGAATTATTTATGATTTTTCTGCCAATAATCTTTTTCTTTGTCATTATACTTAAATTATTGATTATTAACATTTTTGGTCTATTTGCTTTTGTTGCAAGGTCGTTAACTGTTTTTGCATTTGCTTCTTTTACTGCATTAAGTTTTTTCATTGTATCAATAATCAATTGCTCTATTTTATTTTTGTTTTCCATATTATCAATATATTGCTAATTATAATTTTATTTACGCTTTTTTTGTTTTAACATTCTTATTTTTAGGTCTTAAATAAGGACTTCCACATTTTCTGCATTTTTTGCTTTTTAGTTTATTTCTTGCTTTACATTTTTTGCAAATCATTATTTTTGCTATTTCTGCATCTGCAATTTGAATTTTTCCCATTATTAAGCACCATTGTATTTTATTCTTTAATAATTTGATTTAAAATAGTAAAATTAATAGAAATAATATATTAAATAAATATTAAATATTATAAGTATTAAATTATCTATATTTTAATTATATATTAAATATTAAAACTATGTTATATAAAAATTTATATAGTTTGCTAATTTATTATCTTACATATATAATTCAATCTAGCTGAGATTAATGGATATTCTTTCACCAATTATAAAATATTATTATTATTTTATTTTAAGTATTTTAAAATATGCTCTTGTTTTTCTTAATATTAATTTTTTAAATCAATATATTTCATTAATCTCAATTATTGTTGCAATTATATTATTTTTAATTATATTATCAATAATTGTTTCATTATTTACTTATTTTGTTGGGTGGGGAGAAAGAAAAATAATGGCAAGGATTCAATCAAGACATGGACCAACATATGTTGGTAAGTTTGGACTTCTTCAAAATTTTGCTGATCTAGTAAAGTTATTATCAAAAGAAAATATTATTTTAGATAATGCTGATAAATTATTTCAATATTTAATACCAATAATATTTGCATTGTTTTTTTTTATTCTTATTTTTATTCCTTTTTCACAAAATTTTATTGGATTAAACACAAGTATTGGAATTCTAGTTGTATTTGTATTATTATCTTTTAGTCCATTATTAATGTTCTTAATTGCATGGACAAGTGGAAACAAGTTTGCATCAATTAGTGCGCAGAGATCAATTGTATTAATGATAAGTTATGAAGTTCCTATGCTAATTTCAATAATTCCAGTAATATTACTAGCACAGTCATATAATTTTATTTCAATAGTAAATGCCCAGCATTCTTTTTGGTTCATAGTTCTAATGCCTATTGGTTTTATTGTTTTTTTTATAACATTACTAGCAGAACTAGAAAGACAACCATTTGATCTAAGAGAAGCTGATAGTGAATTAATAGCTGGCTGGTTAAATGATGTAAGTGCACCTTATTATGCTCTTGTACTATTCATTGATTATACTAGGTTATTCATTGGAACATTATTGATTTCAATATTATTCTTAGGAGGTTGGTTAGGACCAACATTTTTACCTCCTATTGCCTGGCTATTGATAAAAGTATTAATATTAACATTTATAGTAATTTTAATAAGAGCAACAATGATTCGTATGAGGCTAGATAAAATAATAAAATTAGGATGGAATTATTTATTACCTTTAGCAATAATAAATTTATTTATTGTTTTTTTGCTATTTATTAAATAAAAAGAATAAAGAATTAATTATTATTTGTATTCATACTTATTTATATTTTAATATTTAAATTATATTTAGAAAAAAGTGTATAAACTTGGAAAATAATGAATATTTTGAATTATTAGATAGAGCTTTTGCTCAAAAACCTAATTTAGCAGTAGATGTTTCTGATTTTAAAATACCAAAAGCAGATACATTAATTGAAGGAAATAAAACAATAATACGAAATATGGGTGTTTTTGCAGATAAAGCAAGAAGAAAAATAGAAGATATTGCTAGATTTTTAAGTAAAGAACTTGGAATTCCAGTTAATGTTGAAGATCAAAGACTTATTATTAATGCAAAATTTACAACAATTGATTTAGATAAGAGAATTGAAAAATATTTTAAAATATATGTTATTTGTAAAGAATGTAATAAACCAGATTCACACTTAGATGTAATTGGTGGTGGTATGTATAATTTTGTGTGTGAAGCATGTGGAGCAAGATATGGTGTAAAATATTACTAATAAAAAAATGATTAAAAGGCGAGATTTATTTATAGAAAAAACAGGAAAAAAAATTATAATAGAAAGAAAAGAATTAATCCAGAAGATCAATTTCAAAGATTAAGATTACCAAGAAAAACTGAAATAATGGGGCGAGTTGTAAAATTATTAGGTGCAACTAAATTTACAATTACTTGTAGTGATAATAATGAAAGACTTTGTGGTGTTCCTGGGAGATTCAAAAGAAGATTTTTAATTAAATTAAATGATGTTGTATTAATAGAACCTTGGATTGTTCAAAGCAATGAAAGGGGAAATATTGTATATAGATATACATTTTTTGAAATAAATAAATTAAAAGATACAAAAAATCTGATTGTATGAAATCAAGATCCCAAAGTGCAATGGAATATTTAATGACATATGGTTGGGCAATCCTTATAATTGTAGTTGTATTAGCTGCATTAGATATGTTAGGTGTTTTTAATCCTTCTGCATTTTCTAAAACTTTTTGTGTGTTTGAAAACGGATTAAATTGTGAAAGTGCAATATTATATACAAATGGAACACTTAATGTTAATTTAGAGCAATACACTAATTCAGTAATAAATATTACTTCAATTAATTGTAATACTAATTCATCTGATTTTTCTAATAGTATTACACCAAATGTTATTTTATCAATAGGTGATAATTATTCATTTTCAGTTAATTGTTATTCAAATTCTGATTTATTTACAAAACCAATAAGTTCAATGTTTGATGGTTATGTAAATGTAAATTATACTAATATTTTATCAGGATTTCCACATAGTAATCAAGCACATGTTTTATTGAAAGTAAATTAAATTATTAAATAAATATTAATAATTCTTTAAAACAAAGGTGATTTAATAGATAATATTGAATTAGATTTTGCATATAAATATCCTTTTTCAAATGAAGCAAAACAAATAATTTCAGAACAAAAAATAAATTTAAATAATACAAAATATTTAGACATTGGAAAAGCAAGAGTAAGTGAAGCACTAGAAAATAAAGAAATTTCCTATGAATATTTATCTTTTGGTGAATTAAAACTAGAGTTTGTAATTAGTTATGTTTTTGCAAGAATTATTGTAAGTGCATTAAAAGATTATTATTTTTTAAATAATTATGTAAATGCAGAAGCAGAAAGATGTATTAAAGCAATGCAAGTTGAAGATAATAATAATTTAATTCATATTGTAAAACAATTAAAACCTAATATCAAGCAAAAAAAAATTAATGATGAAAATTTATTTTGTTTATCTTTTTCTGATCTATTAATTAATAACAAATCAAATAAATTAGATTTAGCAAATTTAAAATTAAACAATGGTTTTGTTTATTTAAATAAATATGATTTCTTAAGTTTTTTTATTGAATTAATAAAACAAGCAATTAAAAAAAATTTACCAATTCCTTCATCAAAAATATCTAAACAAGCTTTTGAAAAAGCAAAAGATATTAAAAAAAATATTAAATCAGAAGTAATACAATATGATACTAAAACTTTGCAACAATACTTATGGATTGAAAAACTAATTAATACTCCGATTTCTGATGCAAGACATAGGAGTGTAAATTTAATTTTTGCACCTTATTTTGTAAATATTAAGAATTTTGATGAACAAAAAGCATTTGAAATAATTTCACAATATATTGAAAAATGCAAACAATTAGAGAGTAATACAAAAATAAATAATACTTATATATTATATCAATGTAAATATGCTAAGAGTAAGAATTTAAAGCCATTATCTTTTGAAAAAGCAAAAGAATTATTAGAAGGTATTTTAAATTTAGATGATTTGGTGGATTGATGTTAACAAAATTATGTTATATTTGTTCAAAAGTATGTTCAAGTTTTTGTAATAAATGTAAACAGCCTGTTTGTAATTTACATTATAATAAAGAAACAGGACAATGCATAAATTGCAAATCAGGATTAATTATAAGTAATAATAAAAAACAATGATATAAATGAATGAAAAAGAAAGAAAAATTTCCTTAATAAAACACAAAAAATATAAAGGAAAAATTCAAATAATTGGAAAAATGAAGCTTAATTATGATGATCTAAAAATTTATTATACACCAGGTGTTGCTTATCCTTGTCTTGAAATTGCAAAAAATAAGAAATTATCTTATCAATATACAAATAGAGGGAATATGATTGCAATAATAACAAATGGATCAAGAATACTTGGTTTAGGAGATATTGGGCCAGAAGCAGGAATGCCTGTAATGGAAGGAAAAGCAATATTAATGAAAAAATTCGGAGCAATTGATGCAGTTCCATTAGCAGTAAATTTACAAACAGAACAAGAAATAATAAGCTTTGTTAAAGCAATAGAACCTTCTTTTGGAGCAATAAATATTGAAGATATTAAAATGCCTATGTCTTTAAGAATTGTTAATAAATTAAGACAACAACTTAAAATTCCTGTTTTTTATGATGATAGTGATGGAACAGCAATTGTAGTAAGAGCAGCATTAATAAATGCATTAAAAGTTGTTAAAAAAGATATTAATAAAATAAATATTGTAATTAATGGAACTGGTGCTGCTGGAATTGGAATTAGTAAATTATTAATTAATTCTGGGTTTAAAAATATTATTATGTGTGATACAAGTGGTATTATATACAATAAAAGAAAGCAAAATATGAATGAATTTAAAGAATATATTTCTCAAAAAACGAATAAAGAAATGAAAAAAGGAACATTAATGGATGCTAATAAAAATGCTGATGTATTAATTGGTGCATCAGCAAAAAATGTATTTTCTAAAGAACTTATAGGAGAAATGGCTGATAAATCAATTGTATTTGCACTTTCAAATCCAATACCTGAAATAGATTATTATGAAGCAAAAAAAGCAGGTGCATTAGTTGTAGCAACTGGAAGAAGTGATTTTCCAAATCAAATAAATAATTTTATTGCATTTGCAGGAGTATTACGTGGAATTCTCAATATACATGCAAATACAATAACTAATGAAATGCTTATTGGAGCAAGTAATGCACTTGCAATGATAATTAAAGATAGTGAAATAAATTCAGAAAATATAATACCAAAATTTAAAGATGAAACTTCAACAATGAAAATAACAATTGCAGTTGCTAATGAAGTTGCAAAACAAGCAGTAAAAACAAAAGCAGCAACACAAAAAAATAATGAAAAACAAAATATAAAAGAAATGAAAGAATTATTTAAAAAATATAATAAACTTGAAAAATGTTTGTAATACTATGAAAGTACTTATACTAGCTGGAGGATATGGAAAGAGATTAAGGCCATTAACAAATAAAATACCAAAACCCCTAATAAAACTTAACAAAAAACCAATTATTGAATGGCAAATTCAATGGCTTAAACAATATGATATTGATTCATTTATAATTGGATTAGGTTATTTAAAACATAAATTAATTGATTATTTTGCTGGGAAAAAATATAATATAAAATATGTTATTGAAAAAGAACCATTAGGAACAGGAGGCGCAATAAAAAATGCTTTTGATTTATTAAAAGATGAAAAACAATTTATGGTTATAAATGGAGATATTATAACAAATTTAGATTGCTCAAAATTAGTTCTATTAAAAAATGATTTAGTTTCAATGGCTCTGGTTCCTTTAAAAAGTCCATATGGTGTTATAAAAACAAAAGGTTCAAGAGTAAGTGAATTTAAGGAAAAACCTCTTTTAAAAGGTTACTGGTTAAATGCTGGTATTTATTTAATGTCAAATAAAATATTTAAATACATTCCAGTAAAAGGTAGTATTGAAGATTTATTTCAAGAACAAGCAAAAAAAGATAGAATAAATAGTATAAAATTTACTAATATTTATTGGAGATCAATTGATTCAATTAAAGATATGGATGAAGGTTCTTTGGATCTAAAAAATAATTTAGTATATTATTAAGATAATTTAAATTTTATAATTGATTTTTTACTTATTTTATTTTTTTGTATGTAATTTGAATTTAATTCAATAAGATATTTTGATGGTTTATTAGCTTTATAAATTTTACAAAATACTTTTTTACATGGTTTTATATCTTCAATATAATTGATTATTTTTTTGTTTTTAGCAAGCCAAATAATATCAATACTAAAATTCATATTTTTCATCCAAATATCATGAATTGCATTATCTTTAAATATAAATAACATACAATTATTTTTTTGCAGATTATGTCTAAACATTAAACCAATCATTGTTTTTGAAAAAGTATCTGCAATAATTGCATTTAATATTTTATTATTTATATGTAATTTTATTGTTTCATAATGCTGGTGTTTATAAATAAATTTTAAAATATATGTTAGCATAAACTTCGTTTTATTAAATTATTTTGTTATTGAAATACTTTGCTCTTTCATAAATTGCTGTAAATAGTATTTACTACCACTACCTTTTCCAGTTAATCCACTATTTTTCCATCCAACAAATGTGTGTAAACCAACAACTGCTCCTGTTGTTGCACTAATTCTCCTATTAATATAAACAACACCTGATTTTATTTCATTTGAAAACTGTTTTATTTCTGTTTTATTTTGAGAATATAAACCAGAGGTTAATCCATATTCAGTATCATTTGCAAGTCTTATTGCATCATCAAATTCTTTAAAAGCTTCTATTGTTAAAATAGGTAAAAATAATTCATTATGAATTAATTCATTATCATGTAAAACTTCTATTAATGTTGGTTCAACATAAAATCCATCTAATCCTATTTTAATTGTATTTCCACCATATAATATACGGCCTGTTTGCTTTGCTTTTTTAATAATTTCAATAAATTTATTATATGCTTTTTCACTTATCAATGCACCAATAAAAATATTTTTTTCTAGAGGATTTCCTATTTTCATTAATCTTAATTTATCTATTAATTTACTAACAAATAATTCTTTTATTGATTCATGAACATAGAGCCTTGATAATGCACTACATTTTTGTCCAACAAAACCAAATGCAGCTGTTGCAACACCATTAATTGCTTTATCTAAATTAGCATGTTTTGATACTATTGCTGGGTTTTTTCCGCCCATTTCAACAACAAATACTTTTTGTTTTTCTTCATCATAGACTTTTTTTATCATATTTAGTCCAACAGATCGTGAACCAGTAAATGCAATACCATTTATATCATTATTTTCAATAAACTCTTCTCCAATTTCTGAACCAGGTCCACTAATAACATTAAAAACACCATCTGGAATTCCATTTTCTTTAAATATTTTATAAATTTTTACTGATATTAATAAAGTTCTATTGTCTGTTGATGGTTTAAAAACAACTGTATTTCCAGTAATTAATGCACCAACACTCATTCCAATTGAAATAGATAATGGAAAGTTGAATGGTGAAATTATTCCAAATACACCATAAGGTTTTAATAAAATTGAAACATTTTCAGCTTCTGCTGGTGCTCCTTGAAAATTTAGTTCTACTATTTTCTTTGCTGCTTCTGAAGAAGTTTTTCTAGCAAATCCCTTATTTAAAGTAATTTCATTAATATAATAATTAATAAAATCAATTGCTTCATCAACTTCTCCAATTGATTCATATCTTGATTTTGCATTTTCAAAAGATAATATTGCTGCAAGTTCAAATTTTTGTTTTGAAAAAGCCTCTGCAATTTTTTTAAATATTTCAATTCTTTTTTTATAATTAATATTTGACCAGATCTCAAATGCTTTTTTTGCTGCTGTTATTGCTTGCTTTGCATTTTCTCTTGTTGCTTTTGAGAAATATCCAATAATAATATTATGATCAATTGGTGAAGTTTCTTTTAATTTATTTTCTAAATAAATTTCTTTACCATCAATATATATTGGATATTCAGACCCAAATAATCTTTTTGTTTGTTCAATTGCTTGATTAAATAAAAAATCAAATTCTTCTTCTTTATTTAAATCTAGAAATTTTTTATATGTATATTCATTAACAAATTTATCTTTCATAATATCACTAAATTAAAATATCACTAAATTAAGAACATATTACAATAGAATCTAAATTATATTAAATGTTTCTAAAATCAGTAAAGACACTATTTATTTTTCTTTTTGTATTTTAAGAATATGTAATCATAATGAATTAAAAATTTATTATTTTTCGTCTATAAATTGTTATTTAAAATTAATATTATATCAAATAAATATATTTTTAATATTAAATCACTTGCTTGTATTATGAAATATAGAAAACATTAAATATTTGTGTATAACTAAGTTATATAACTAAGTTATAATTTCTTAAACATAACAAGGAAATAATAAGGTAAAATATTATGACAGATATATCTGAAGAAAATCAATACAAAAAGAAATATGGGTCTCAAGATAAAATTAAATATACTTTGAGAATTAAAAAAGGTTTATCTGAAGATAAAATCAAAAAAATATCATCAATAAAAAAAGAGCCAAAATGGATGTTAAAAAAGAGACTTGATGCATATAAAATTTTTTGTAAACAAGAAATGCCAAAATGGGGACCAAATTTAGAAGAAATTGATTTCAATGATATTTATTATTATATAAGTCCATCAGATATTAAAACTAATTCCTGGGAAGAAGTTCCCAATGAAATAAAAGATACTTTTGAAAAATTAGGAATACCAGAATCTGAAAAGAAATTTTTTGCTGGTGTTGAAACACAATTTGACTCTGAAGTTATTTATTCAAATATTAAACAGGATTTAGAAAAACAAGGAATTATATTTACTGATACTGATACTGCCTTAAAAAAATATCCAGAACTAATAAAAAAATATTTTGGAACAGTTATTCCTTCAAATGACAATAAATTTTCTAGTTTAAATACTGCTGTGTGGAGTGGTGGAACATTTTTGTATGTTCCAAAAAATGTAAAGTTAACAATGCCTTTACAAGCTTATTTCAGAATAAATGCAAAGAAGTTAGGACAGTTTGAGCGAACATTGATTATTGTTGATGAAAATGCAGAAGTAACTTATATGGAAGGTTGTTCAGCACCAATATATTCTAGTTTTGCTTTACATTGTGGTGTTGTTGAAATAATTGCTAATAAAAATGCACATGTTAAATATATAACAATCCAGAACTGGTCTAAAAATGTTTATAATTTAGTAACTCAACGTGCATTTGCAGAACAAAATGCACATGTTGAATGGATTGATTGTAATATTGGTGGAAAAATAAATATGAAATATCCTTGTATTTATTTAAAAGGAGAAAATAGTATTGGTGAAATTCTTTCAGTTGCAGTTGCAAAAAATAATCAAATACATGATACTGGTGGTAAGATATTTCATCTTGCATCAAATACAAAATCAAAAATAATCTCAAAAAATATAAGTATTGAAAATGGATCTTCAACATTCAGAAGTACATTATTTGTTTCAAAAGATGCAGAAAATATAAATGCATTTCAAAAATGCGACTCTTTATTATTAGGTGATGAATCCAAATCTAATACTTTTCCTTATATTAAAATAAATTCAAATAAAGCAAATATTAATCATGAAGCAAGTGCTGGGAAAATAAATGAAGATAATATATTTTATTTAATGTCTAGAGGTTTAAGTAAAAAAGATGCAATTACAATAATTTTACTTGGATTTCTTGATCCTCTAATACAAGAGCTTCCATTAGAGTATAGTATTGAATTAAAAAGATTATTAAAATTCAATACAAAAAATGCAATTGTATAATTAGTGATTTTATTAAAAGCAAAAAAATAAATAGAACTCAAAAGCAAGAAGAAACAGAAGAGCAATTATTTAAATATGAAAATATAAAATCTGTTGAAGTCTGTAAATCAAATATTAAATTAAAAATAAAATACATAAATCTAATTAAAAAACAAACCATTAAAAATAAAATGATTGAAAATCAATTATTTGATATTGTTATTAAAAACAATGAAATTTTGATCAATAAAAAGTATAAAAATAATATTAAATTTAAAATTTTTTCTGATACTACAAAAGATTTAATAGAATATAAATCAGTTTTACATATTGATAAAAATTTATTTTCTAACAAATATTTAAAAAATTTAATATTCATTACTGCAAATAATAATTTAGAAGAAATAAAGATTTTAAATATTGGAAAAACAAATGTTTTAATTTTTATTAATTGTGAAAAAGATTCAAAATTAAATTTATTTGAATATAATAAAAATAAGTCTTTTGTAAATACAAAACATTTTATTAATTGTGAAAAAGATTCAAAATTAAATTTTAATTTTTTTAGTAATCAAAAAACTAGTTCCTTATTTGAAAATAATATATTAATGCAGAAAAAGTCTAAAGCAGAATTTAATTTCATATATTGTAATGGTATAAATACAAAAGTAAAAAATTATTTTTATTGTAAATCGAATAGTAATTTAAAAATCAATGAAAATATTATTGGAAAAGATACTGAAAAATTTGATATTTTATCAAGTATTACTAGCAATGAAATTAATGTAAAAACAAATCTTGAATCAAAAATCATTGCATTAAATAATTCAATTTGTTTATTAAAAAGTATTTCAACTGTTTTAGAAAATGCAGAAAATAATCATTCAAATATAATACATAAAGGTATAATTAATGACAATGGAAAAATTCATTCAATGCCATTTATGATTATTAAACAAAAAAATATTATTGCAACACATAGTTCATCAATTTCTATTTTAACTGATGATGCGAAATTTTATTTAGCAAGTAGGGGTATTGATGAAAATCAATTAAATAAATTATTAATTAATGCATTTATTTTTTCTAATATAAAACAAGAATATGGAGAAATGTACAAACTGATTGAAACACAATTATTGAATATACTATAATTATAATATTTATAATATTTATAATAAAAGTGATTATGAAATGAAACAAAATATAATTAAATTAAATAACAATGAAATAAATAATATTGAATCAATACTTCCAGCAATAAGAGCAAGTGCAACTAAAATAATGGCAAAGAATTATAATTTAACCCAACAGAAAATAGCACTTTTACTTAGTTTAACACAAGCAGCAGTAAGTAAATATATAAATAATAAATATTCTGCAAAGATTAAAAAAATTGAAACAGCATTCAATAAAAAAACAATTAATACCTTTGTTGAATATAAAATTAATGGACAGAATAAAAAGGCAAAGCAAATAATTTGTAAACTTTGTAAGAATTCTAATTATTGTAAATATTAAAATTTAAAATTAAACTTTGGTGAATTAATGGAACTAAAAATAATAAATTTAAATGTTGAATTAGAAAATAAAAAATTACTAGAGAATATAAATTTAGACATTAAAAGTGGAGAATTACATATAATAATGGGGCCTAATGGTGCTGGTAAAACATTATTAGCAAAAGCAATAATGAATTATCCTAAATTGAAATTAAATGGAAAAATTCTATTAAATAATAAAGACATAACAATGCTTACAACAGATAAAAAAGCAAAACTTGGATTGTTCTTGCAATTTCAAGATCCTGCTGAAATAAAAGATATTAAGTTTATTAATTTTATATATAATTCCCATGATTCTATTTATAAAAATACTGATATATTAAGTTTAGAAAACAATATAAAAGAAGCAACAAAAAAATTAGATTTAAAAGAGAATGTAATTGATCGTGGTCTTAATTTTGGACTTTCTGGCGGTGAAAAAAAGAAGATGGAAATATTACAGATGTTAATATTAAAGCCTAAATTTATAATAATGGATGAACCTGATTCAGGACTTGATATTGATGCAATAAAAATAGTTGCTAATGTAATAAATAATATTATTAAAACAAAAAAAACAGGAATAATTTTAATTACTCATTACAATAAAATAATTTCATATTTGAATCCAAAATATATTCATGTTCTAGTTGATGGAAAAATAATTGAATCTGGTAAAAAAGAACTTGCTGAAAAAATTGAAAAATATGGATTTGAAAAGTATAAAATAAAGAAAGAATAAAAATAAAAAGCAGTGCGAAAAATGTATGATATTAATAAAATAAGAAGAGATTTTCCAATATTAAAAACAAAAATGAATGGAAAGCAATTAATTTATTTAGATAATGCAGCAACAACCCAAAAACCAAAACAAGTTATTAATGCAGTACTTAAATATTATTCAGAATATAATTCAAATATTCATAGAGGTATGTATAAAATATCTGAAAAAGCAACTCAAAAATATGTTGAATCAAAAGAAAAATTTGCACAATTTATTAATGCTGGTTCAATAGAAGAAATTATTTATACTAAAAATACAACAGAAGCAATAAATTTAGTTGCATTGACATTTGGAGAAAAGACAATTAAAAAAGGAGACCACATTCTTATTTCAGAAGCTGAACATCATAGCAATTTAATACCTTGGATGAAACTAGCAAAGAAAAAACATGCTTATTTAGATTATATTAAATTAAATAATCAAAAAACAGAAATTGATATTGAAAGTTTAAAAGAACAAATGGAAAAAAATCCAAAAATAACTGCTATTTTTCATGCTTCAAATGTATTGGGTTCTATAAATGATGTAAAATATATTACTAAATTAGCACATAAAAAAAATAGTACTATTCTTATTGATGGTGCACAATCAATCCCTAATTTAAAAATAAATATAAAAGATATTAATTGTGATTTTTTTGTTTGTTCAAGTCATAAAATGCTTGGGCCTACTGGTGTTGGTGTATTATTTGCAAAGAAATCAATATTATTTAATATGGATCCATTATTTAGTGGTGGTGACATGATAAAGCAAGTTAACAAATATTCTTGTACTTGGAATGATTTACCTTGGAAATTTGAATCAGGAACCCAAAATATTGAAGGGGCAATAGGATTTGGAAGTGCAATTGATTATATTAATAAAATTGGAATTGAAAAAATAAGAGATTATGAAAAAAGTCTTATGAAATATGCTTTAGATGAATTTAAAAATATAAATAATGTAAAACTTTTTGGTCCTGAAGATTATCAAAAGAAAGTAGGTATAATTTCTTTTGCAATAAAAAATATACATCCACACGATGTTGCATATATTTTTGATAAAGAAGGAATAGCAATAAGGGCTGGACATCATTGTGCAATGCCTCTTGTGTCTGAATTAGTTAAAGAAAAAGCAGTGTCAAGAATTAGTTTTTATTTATATAATACTCAGGAGGAAATAGATAAATCAATTAGTGTAATTAATAAAGTAAAAAAAATATTTAAAAAGTGAGTTTATGCCTTATGATATTTATGCTGAAAAAATAATTTCATATTATGAACATCCACATAATAAAGGATTAATAAAAAAAGCAGATACAAAGTTTAGAGAATTTAATACAACATGTGGTGATGATATTACTATTTATATTAAAATTGAGAAGAATGTAATAAAAGATGTAAAATTTAATGGAAATGGATGTGCAATAAGTATTGCTTCTGCAAGTTTAATAACTGATTATATAAAAAATAAAGAAATTAATACAATTGAAAAATTAGATTTTAATATAATAAAAAAATTGCTTGGTATTGATCCAGGACCAATAAGAATGAAATGTGCAACATTATCATTAAAAGCAATAAAACAAGCACTAAAAAAATTTATTGATTAATTATTATTTATTTTTTTACCTAAAGAAAAATTTATAACAAAATAAATTAATTTTGAAGCAAGATAATTAGGATAAATCAAATTTGGTATTGGACTTAATTCAGTAAAATCCATTCCTATTACTTGTTTTTGTAATAATACTTTTTTTAATATTTCTTTTATTTTATGGAATGTAAATCCTTCTGGTTCTGGTGTTCCAGTACTTGGCATTTGGCTAGGATCTAAGACATCAAAATCAATTGATAAATAAATTTTATTTTTAGTATTTTTTATTATTATTTCTGAAATTTGATTTACATCCATTTCATATATATCTTTCATAAATAAAATATTTTTACTATCTTTCATACTTTCTTCATTAATACTTCTTACACCAACACTATAATAATCAACTAATTCACTTACTCTTGCAATTACACATGCATGTGAATATTTTGTTCCTGAATATTCATTTCTTGAATCTGAATGTGCATCAAAATGCAAGTAAGTAAAATTCTTATCTAATTTAGCAAATGCAGTTATAGCACCAATTGATATTGTATGTTCACCACCCAATAATAGAGGAATTTTTAAATCAGATAAAATCAAATCTATTTCTTTTTCTATTCTATTAATCATTCCTTTTGGTGAATTAAAATCAGGTGCTAGTTCTTCTAAAGTATAAATCCCAATATCATTTATATTTTTATCAACTTCTTCATTATATAATTCCATGTTTCTACTTGCACTAATTATTTCATGAGGACCATCTCTTGAACCTGCTTTATAAGAAGAAGTAGAATCATATGGTATTGGTAAAACAATTATTTTTGCTTCTTCATATTTAATATTTTCTAACCCAAATAAATTATAAGGTGGTAGTGAATTTAAAAGTTTCATAATTTTACCTTTTTATATATTATATTATATTTTAAAAATATTTTAAATTAATATTTTTTTATTTCATTATTTTTATATATTTATTATTAAATATTTATTCGTATTATTTAATTATTATTTACTTTCATAAATTTGAAATTATACTTTTTAATTAATTGTATATACTTTTTAATTAAATTTAAATACTAAATTTATATTAATTGATAAAATGAAAATAGCATTTATTTATGATAGTGCATATCCCTGGTTTAATGGGGGTATAGAAAGAAGACGTTATTTAATTATAAAAAAATTCTTGAAAAATAATGATGAAATTCATTATTTTACAATGTTTAGAACTGGAATGCCTGGTTATGAATTTGAATTTAATAAAATAAAATTTCATTGTATTGGAAATGCAGAAAAAAATCAACAAATGTATGTAAATAGTAGAAGAAATATAATATGGCCTCTAAAATTTTCATTTTTAATTCTATTTAAACTTTTTAAATATAAATTTGATTTTATTGATGCTGATGCAATGCCTTATTTACATTTAATTCCTTTATTTATTTATTCAAAAATAACAAATACCAAATTTATTATTTCATGGGCAGAAATATGGGATAAGAAATATTGGGTAAATTATGCTGGATATTTTATTGGATCTATTGGATATTTTATTGAAAAATTATGTTCTAATATTACTAATTACCATATTTTAATTTCATCAAAAACAAAACAAGAATTTATTAAAATATTTAAACCAAAAAATAAACAAATTATTGTATTTCCTTGTGCAATATCTTATGATGAAATAACATCAGTACTAAAAAGTAAAACAATTAAAAAAAATTTGTTTTTGTCAATTAATAGATTAATTCCAGAAAAAAGAGTTGATCTTGCAATCAAAATAATAAAAAATATTAATGCAAAACTTTTAATAATTGGAATAGGTCCTGAAAAAAATAACTTAAAAAAACTAATAAATAAATTAAAATTAAATAAACAGGTTCAATTTATTGATAGATTAGAAAGAAAACAACTAATGAATACAATAAAATCTTCTAAAGTTTTATTAATGTTATCAAAAAGAGAAGGTTTGTCTTTAATAACTTTAGAATCAATTGCACTAAAAACATTAGTTATTATTAGTAATAAAACTTCATTACCTAAAGAAGTAAAAAAACTTTGTATGAAAATAAATGAAAATAAAATTCAAGAATTATTAAAAGGAATAATTAAAAGTAATAAAGACATTAATTATATAATTAATAAAAATAGTAAAATTGCACTTGAAGAATTTTCAGATAAAAATACTTTAAAATTATATAAATATTTAATAAAATAAAAATAAATGTGATAATATGATTCCAAATATAGATCCAAAGATGATGAAAAGCATGATGAGTAGAATGGGTATGAAATCAACTACAATATCTGCGAATAGAGTTATAATAGAATGTGATGATAAAGATATTATTATTGAAAATCCAGAAGTAATGAAAATAGAAATGAAAGGTACTAGTAGTTTTCAAATTTCTGGCGTTGAATCAGAAAAAGAAAAAACAGTAGAATTAGAGATTAATGAAGATGATATTAAACTAATAATGGAAAAAACAGGAATAAATGATAAAGATAAAATTTATGAAGAACTTAAAAATTCAAATGGTGATGTTGCATTAACAATAATTAATTTAACAAAATAAATTATACTCTATATGCTTGAGCATATGGGACATTATTTATTTTTTTTATATTTTGTTTTTCAATTATTTTATTTTTAATTCCATAAAATACTGCTTCTTCTCCAACAATATTTACTGAAAGCAATTCTTTTATTTTTATATTTTCATCTAATATTTCTTCTTTATTAATAAGTTTGCCATTATAGAAGTCTTGGTAATTTTTAATATCTAGTTCTAATTCCTCATCAACTAAAATTTTATCAATTAATTTTTCATCACAAAGAGCTAAAATAATTCCATTTTCAGTATCATGCATTTTAATATATATCATATAAAATCACTTTTTTTAATTAACCATATTTGTAAAAGAAAACAGTTGTTGAAATATACATTATACCATACCAAATAAGAAATATTCCACCAATAAATATTGATTTAAATATTGCAACAGATCCTAAAAATAATAATATAGTAGAAAAAGATAATTCTATTTTTGTTAAATTTATTGATTGAATAAGAGTTCTATCTGTCATTATTGTATTTCTGCTCCATAAATCAATATTTTTGTTTAATAATGCATATGCTGCTGCTTTAGTTCTTATAATTACAAGAGCAAAATTTAATACAAATATCATAAATCCTTTTTTAATTGATTTAAAATATATTTTTGTTAATATTATTGGAAAAGAAATTGACAAGAAAAATCCAAGTATTCCAAATGCTTCTAATTTATAATTAAGTAAACTTAAATTGAATAAATCTTGTTGTGGGATCTTTACAAATGGAATATAAAATACAATGAATATTGAAAGAATTGTAAATAATAAAAGCATTAATGATAAATAATTTAATCCAAAACCATGACTAATATAATCTAGTTTTGAAGAAAAAGATAATTTTTTTGCTGATGACTGTGATTTATCTATAACATATTTTAAGAATTGTGTATCACCATAATTATATCTTATTTGTTGTTTTACAAGAGATGAAAATTTTGTTATTGGTTTGCCCTTTGCGTATATTTTTGGTATAAATATTCCAGTATAATCATGTAAATCTGATTCAAAACTAAAAAAAGTATCTTCAATTACATTATTTGGAAATCCATGTATTTCATCTAATGTTGATCTTCTTATTATACCACAAGAACCTGCAAATATTGCTGTATTATTTAATGCTCTTGCTGGTTGAATAAATCTAAAAAAGAAAGCATCGAATAAATCAACAGAATCTGAAAAAATAGTTCCTTTAAAATATCTTTTTTCTGTTTGAACAAAAGAAACTTTATTATTATTAAAAATAGGAATAAGATCTAAAAGAAATTGTTTATTTATTAAATATTCATCATAATCAAATATTGCAATAAATTCATCTTTAGAATACTTTAGAAAATTATTTAATGCACCTGCTTTGTAATTTTCATTACTTTTTCTGTGTATATATAAAATATTTTGTTCTTCTGCAAAATTTTTCAGGTTTTTTCTAATTTCTAATTTTGTTGAATCATCTGACAGAAAAAAATGAATTTTATTTTTTGGATAATCAATTTTCAATAGTTCTAGAAAATTATTTTTTATTATTTCAGGATTTTCATTGTATGCTAATAAAACAAGACTAATGCTTGGTAAATTGGTTCTTTTTATTTTATTTTTGTCCTGAATATTTTTAATATAAGATTCATAAAAAAATGAATTATAATAAAAAAGTCCCATTGTAATATTAAATAATGTTGAAACTAATGATAGAAATAAAATAATTGTTGATAATATAATTAAATTAATATTGTTGTTTGAAACAAAGAATAAGTAGAAACTAAATGCAATTCCACTGAATGAGACTAAAACAAACATAAAAATGATAAATAGCCTAAAAAAGTAATCGATTTTTCTTTCCATATATTCACTGAATTAATTATTTTATTGAATTACAAAAACCATGGTATGATATTAACTACTATAGCAAATATAATTAAAATTACTAATAGATTAATAAACCATTTATTTCTAATGTTTAATTTATATATTCTCCATCCATCTAATCCAGGAATTGGCAGTAAATTTACAATTGCAATAAAGAAATTCAATAGAAATAATAATCCAAATAAAGTATATAAGAAATATACTGATTTTGCATATAATGTATTTTTAATTTGCTGTTTTTGTATTAATTCTACTCCAATTAGTCCTTTTGAACTATTTTTTGGATCCTGCTTTGCAATAAATGTATATGAACCAGTATTTGTTTTAACATGAACAATATGTCCTGGTGTATCAATTGAAGCAGCTACTGAAAGATCTGATAAATTTTTAATATTATAATTATCCCATGATATTATCTGCATTCCTGATTTAAGTGTATTGCTTGCTGGGAAATTAGGTATGACTGCGCCTATAAATATTCCTGTTGTTATTATATGTGGTAATAAGAAAATAAAAATTAATAGTGTTGGAATAAAAAATACAATGAATGCAAAAAAATTAGAAGATGGTCCTGCTGATAATACTTTTGTTTGTTTAAATTTATTTAATTTTGCTAATTTGTTTTCATCAGGTTCAACATAAGCACCTATTGGTACTATTCCAAATAAAACAATTCCTATTGATTTTAGTTTTATTTTAAAAGATCTTGCTAATATTCCATGAGAAAATTCATGAATTACAATAATTATTACTAATGCAATAATACCAGCAAATAGAGAAATATCAATTCCAGGAATTATTGGTACAACACCAGGTATTAAATTTTTAGGAGATATATAAATAGGATGACTTGAATTTATAATTAGTAAATATTTGTAAATAGATAGGAATATTTGAGAGAGTATTGTGTAAGTTGAATAAAATAACAAAATAAACATTAATCCTGAAAATCCAAATATTATTGAAATTAATAATAAAAAGTCTAATAAATAATTTGTTAAGTATTGGCTAAAAACACCTGAAAAAGACAGAGATTGAGTTAATCCACCTAATGCATTAATTTGTGGGATTTTTATTAATTGAATTGTTAATATTGAAAGAAATGGAAGTGTAAATGAAATTAAAATAATTGAAATAATTCCAATTATACTGACTTTTATAATTGTTTTTTTACTTAATTGATTTTTAAAAATTTTATAAGATAAAATTCCAAATCCTAAAAATAATCCCCATACTGCTAAATTATTTAAAAATGTTTTGTATTTTTTTGCAAGTATATTAATAAAATTTAGTCCTTTTTTTGTACCTATTAAATAAATTCCAAAATTTGTTCCGACAAATGAACCTACTTTTTGTATTAAAATCCCAAATCCCATTAATATTGCGATCGCAAAAACAATTTTATTTAAAGTAGTAAAAATAGTAAACACATAATCAAAATATAATAATACAAAAACAAGTATTATTAGAAAAATTACAATTATGTTTTTAAATCTTGTATTCATAGAATCTTAAATTAAATTTTAGATATTTAATAGTAATAAGTAATTATTAAAGACGATATAATAATTATTTATTGAAGATAGGTCTTTTTGATAATAAAATAGAAAGACTTGATTTTGCTTTTGGCATGTTTTTTGTAGTATTATTAATATTTTGAATTAATTCATTTAATTCCATTGATTGATTTCTATTTTCTAATCTTATTCTTACTGATAATTTATTTGAATCAATTTCTTTTTGTCCAATAACACAAATATATGGAACCCAATCTTGCTCTGCATTCATTATTTTTTTATCAAGTGTTGATTCATTATCATCAATATCAACTCTTATATTATTCTGTTTTATTGTTTCTGCAATTTCTTTACATTTATCTAAAAATTTATCTGAAATTGGTAGTAAACGTATTTGTGTTGGTGAAAGCCATAGCGGTAAAGAAGGTTTTGTATTATTTTGACCTGATATTTCTAATAAAGCATAAATAATACGTTCTATTGCACCACTTGGTGAACAATGTAGAACAAGAGGATAATTCTTTTTACCTTTATCATTAATATATGTCATATCATATCTTTCACCATTTTCATGGTCTATTTGAACTGTTGATAATGAAGTTGCTTTATCTAAAGAATCAATTATATTAAATTCAAATTTTGGGTCAAAGTAAGCATATCTATAACTCCACATCTCTATTAAAACTGGTTCATTTAATTCTTTTTTAACTATTTCTTTTACAAATTCTTTATTGTCTTTCCAGAAATCCTGTGTAAATCTTATTGCTGTTTCGTATTTTGATTTACTAATTCCAATATCTTCTAATACTTTTTGGCATAAATTAAATTGTTTTTTAAATTCTATTTTAGCTTGATCAAGTGTTGTACAAATAGTATGCATATCAGGCATTGTAAAAGCTCTTAGCCTTTTTAACCCAACAAGTTCTCCACTTTTCTCCCTTCTAAAACTATATCTTGTAAGTTCATAAAATTTTAAAGGCATTTGTTTATAAGAAATTACTGAATCACTTATGAGTAAAAACTGTCCAAAATCAGCAGAGAATCTTAAGAAGTAATCTTTATTATCTGATTTTACAATATAATGCCTTGATGGAAATCTATTTAAATAGGCATTTAATGCTTTATGATTATAATCATACATTAATGGTGTTTCTAATTCAATTGCACCATAATCAATTACAGTATTTGTTACATATGTTTCTAATAATGATTTTATTAATCTTCCATTAGGGTAGAATCTTAAATTTCCAGAATCTGAACCAGGTTCATAATCACTAATTCCTAATTTTTTCATTAATTGAATATGAATTGGTGGTTTTGAATATATTCTTTGCTTTTTTATTTCATAATCTGCAAATTTCTTAAGATTTGTATATTTTGAGAAATCAAAATTTTCAATTTCAGTTAATTCTCCTTTTTCATTAAGAATATACCAAAAAGACTTTACTTTTTCTTCTTCTTTTAATGCTTCTGATTCATTTTCTCCTTTTGTTATTGTTTTATTTTTTTGTATATCTGTTTCAGAATAAACTCTTGATTGTTCTGCAAGTGGATGACCTTTTATTGCAATGCTCAATTGTTTATTCCAACCAAATGGAGCAGAATATAATTCAATATCAAATTCAGATGCAATTTGTTTCATATGCTTAAAAATTTTTAATGCATTATCAGGTGATTCTAAATTATTGCTAAGATGTGCAAAAGGATATAAAATTAATTTTTTCCTTTTTAATTTATCCATAAAAGAAACAGCATCCTCAATTGCTTTTTTTGCAACTGCAATTGAATCATTTTTCTCTATTGAAATCAATAAAACTAATATATCATCTATTAAAAATTCCAATTTATCTGATTTTTCATATACTTCAGATTCTGGTTTTATTAATTTAAATTCAATTTTATTAACATCTAATTGAAGAATCTTCATATTATCGTTTATTAATAATTATATCATATATTTAATAATTATAGTGTATTAATCAGTTTAAATTTTCTGTTTTTATACTGAATTTTTTTATATTGTTTCTTTTGAAAATTTATTATTATTTTTTATTGTTGTTTATAATTTATACAAATAATTTATTACTGATAAATTATAATTTTAAAAATTATTTAAATATTTTTAGTAATTTTGAAATAAAATAAATATTAAATTACTAATAATAAATATTATTTATTATATAATATAAATAAATTAAAAAGAATATAAATTTGATTATTAAATATAAATTATATTTAGAATAGTGTGATTGTTATGGTGGATTATTGTAAAAAAGATAAAACAACTAATGAACTTAAAATATCTGTAAATAACACTGTGTATTATTCTATATTTGAAAAAGTTAAACAGAATAATATCAAATTAAGTTATGTAAATAAAGAATGTTTATCTGATGAAATGAAACAAAAAGCAATAAATGCTTTTTTACGATCATATGGTGGAAATGAAAATTATAATGATGCAAATTTAATAGCTTCTATAAAAAAACAATTCCGAAATAAGTAATAAAATTCAATTAAAATATAATATAATAATTGGAAAAATTAATTTTTTAATTAAAATAAAATAATTAATATTAATTATGATTTTTAAACAAATTTTATATTTTATGTAATAAAATATTATTATTTATTACTATATTCTTAATAAAATTAATTATTGTATATTATATGTATAGCCCCATGGTCTAGTGGTCATTATTTAATTATTTTAATAATAAATAACTAAAAAAGGACAACAGGTTCTGGACCTGTTTACGCCAGTTCAAATCTGGCTGGGGCTATTGTAATATTACTTTAAATCTAATTCAAAACTAATATCATAACTTTTTTTGAGTTCCCAAATGTTTTATTTGTTGTTCAGTAATATTCATTTCTTTTAATATCTTCATTACTGCTGGAATTATTTGATTATTTATATAATAATCAGGATCATAATCAGTAGCAATCCCTTCTAACATTGCTTTATCTGATATTGAATCTCCTTTTTTTGTTATTATATATCCAATATTCCCATTATTTATTTCTTGTTTTGTTTTAAATCCTAGTTTTACTGCTTTTCTTGCTGCAGCAACTTCTGGAGATATTAAATCATAATTATCAATACTTTTTCTTAAATGTGTATTAATTACTAAATATTTTAAATCAATATTTCCTGATCTAATTTTGTTTATTATGTCTTTTATTATTGTTAATACTTCATCAATGCTTCCATTTTTTAGTATTGTTTCAAGAACTGTTTGTTGAGTACTTCTCGCAATATTTGACCAATCTCTTCTTACAAGTTCGAATCCTTTTATTTTGATTTTTCCTGATTCAGATATTAATGCATATTTTTTCTTTGCACCCAATTTTTCCTTTTTAGATTTTTTACTTACAAAAATACCTCTGGTATAAAAGTCTTCAAGTTCTAAATCCATTGATTTTGGTAACATTTTATTTATTTGCTTTGAAAAATCATTAATATCTTTTTTTGTTTTTTCATTCATTAATAAAAAGATTGAATCAGTATCAGCATATAATACTTCAAATTCTGATTCTTCTGCTGTTTTTATTGTGTTTTTTATATATTCTCTACTATATGCTGTTACACTTGCAGCGCATTCTCTAGAATACCATCGCGATCTTGCATATCCTAAATAACCATAAAATGAATTAGCAATTATTTTTAATGCTTGTGATCTTGCACCCAAAATAATACTATCTTGATTTTTTTTATACATTTTTTTTATGTCAATACGTTGCTTAACTAATTCATTAACAATAATTGGTATTATTGCTTTTTTATTTTTATCAAATTTTGTGTTTGTTGGTGATTCATAATAATCAGAACATTCTTTATTATTACATATTGCTGATGGGTCTATATTGTAGGAAATAATTACTGAAGGATATAAACTTCTAAAATCAAAAATAACTATATTATTATATATCCCAGGTTCTGGTGTTTTAACATATGCACCTTCAATTGGGTTTGATAAACGAATTCTTATTTCAGTTTCATTTGGCCTATTAGGAATAATATTATTAAATTGATACGCATATTTCATTAGTAAAAATTCAACTAATTGTCCTGTTGTTGAAACACTTACATTATCTAATGTTTCACCACTTGTTCTTGATAATTCTAAAATCAGAGGAAAAAATACATCAAATATTTTATTTAATGAAATAGAATCACTTAAATTATATTCTGTTAATTGTTCTAAATCTTTTTGTGTACCATCCCACATACTATATATTTGTTTTTTTTCAACATTTATTTTTTTTTCATTTGTTATTGATTCATATACATTTTTTAATGTGAAACTATTTAATTTTAAAATATCTGTTGATGCAGAAACAATTGCAATAAATCTTATTACATAATACATGTCAATATGTATTCTTCCTGACATCTTTATTTTGTCTGTAAAACCATGTCTTTCTACTTTTATTTTTCCACCAAATCGCGAAAGATTAAAATCAATTCCAAGAACTTTTGCTCTTTCAATCATATACTTAATATCAAAATTTGATGAATTATAACCAATAATTATGTCAACATTAAGTTCATTGATTATTGAAATAAAATATTGAAACATTTTTTTTTCATCCTCAACATATTCTACATATTTTTTTTCGACTTTTTTATATGTAATTACTTTTTGTATTTTTTTATTTTCTGAGTAATAAGAATATGATATCATTAATACTGGATCTTTTTTAGGAATTGAATTTCCAGATTTATTATATGTTTCAATGTCAAAGCATAGAGTATTGAAATTATTCACAGCAATATCTATTTTTTGATTTTCCATTGATTTTAGAAATAATTTATTATTTTCTTCAAAAATAGATAAAGAATATAATGAATAAGGAATAATATTTTTATCAATTAAATATCTTTTTGCAAATGGTATATCTGCTTCATAGCAAATCCCATAATTTTGTAAAATTTGGCGTAGATAAGATACATTTGATGTATTGTTAGTAAATAATTTTAGAATATTAATTTTTTCTCCAAATAATTCTTTTATCTGGTTCTCTATTTTTATTATTTTATTAAAATCTTCTTCTATTAAAATTGATTTAAAATATTCTTCGTAATTTTTAATAAGTTCATTATTATTTAATTGATAATAAAAATAAGGTGTGAATTCTTTATCAAATATTTCATAAACTTTATTATTATCTTTTACTATGATTCTTATTTTTGAATTCTGATTTTCATCAAAAATATAATCAATTCCAAGAATAAAACCATTAATCTCAAAAATATTATTAATCATATTTTCACATTCTAATTTTTGATTATGTATTTAAATAATTATCAATTTTATATATGTATAAATTAAATATTATTATAATTTGATATAATGAAACAAATAGATGGTATTAGAAAACTTAAGAAAGCAATGCTCATTTATTTTTTTAGTTTTATACTTTCAATATTATTCATTTTCTTTTCTTTTATATTTTCTTATAAATCTACATTAACAATATTATTTGTAATCACATTTTTTATGGTTTCAATTATAGTTAATATTTTAGCATTACTTAAAATTCATTTTGGATTTAAAATATTAAAAAATAATAATAAATCTTATAACATAGGTGCAATAGGTGCAGTAATCCAGATTATTGGTATTATATTTACAAGTATTATTTTTGATGTTGTATATCTAAGTATTATTAGCAGTGATTTTATTGTATTCATTATTTTATTAATATCTTTTGTAATTACTGTAATTGGTTCTATATTGGTTGGAATTGCTTTATGGAATATAGGATCAGAATATAAAAGAAATAAGATAAAAGTAGGAGCAGTATTTTACATAATAATTAATATTATTGGAATTTTATTACTTTATTTTGAATTTAAAAAAATATTAGATAAAAAGAAGAAATAAAATATTTTTTATAAAAGTTCTAATGCAATTGCAGTTGCTCCTCCTGTCCCATGACATAATGAAGCAATACCTGTTTTTGCTTTTTTCTTATTTAATACATTAATTAATGTTACTAATAATCTTGCACCACTAGCTCCTATTGGATGGCCCATTGCAACTGCACCACCAAATACATTTAGTTTATTATATTGAATATCTAATTCCTTGTTTAAAATAACACTATTTACTGCAAATGCTTCATTATTTTCAAAGTAATCAATATCATCAATATTTTTATTTATTTTTTTTAATAAATTTTTTATTGCAATTACTGGAGCTTCTGTAAATCTCCAACTTTCAATTCCTTTCCAAGAATAACCAAGAATTTTTGCAATTGGTTTTAAATTGTTTTCTTTTACAAATTTTTCTCCTGCTAAAACTATTGATGCAGCACCATCAGAAAGTTGTGATGAATTTCCAGCTGTGTGTAATCCATTTTCACTAAATACTGTTTTTAATGTTGATAATTTTTCTAATGAAGTATTATTTCTAATTCCTTCATCATTTTTTATTTCAATCATTTCTTTAATTTTTTGATTTGGATTTCTTGCTTTTATTGGTACTATCTCGTCTGAAAAATAATCTTTATTTATTGCTTCACTAGCTCTTTTATGACTTTCATATGCAACAGTATCTAGTTCATTTCTATTAATATTATATTTTTTTGCAATCATATCAGCTTCTTCTCCCATTAATTTTAAATTAAAAGGATCTGTTAAACCATCACTAATTATTGTATCATTGAGATTGTGTTCTTTTGCAAATTGCATACCCCATCTAATATCATGATTTACTGAAAATGCTGCTTGGCTCATGCTTTCGATTCCACCACTTATAATAAGATTAGCATCATTTGATTTTATCATTTGTGATCCATTAATTATACTCATCATTCCAGATGAACATACCATATCTAAACAATATCCATCAACTTCTTCTGGAATACCTGCTTTTTTTGCACTTTGCCTAGCAATATTTTGCCCATGTCCTGTTCTCAATACATTCCCAAGAATTATCATATCAATATCTTTTTGATTAATAACTATTTTATTAATACTTGATTTTATTGCAATTGAACCTAAATCAGAAGCTGAAAATTCTTTTAATGCACCACCAAATTTTCCAATCGGTGTTCTTACTGAAGAAACAATATATACATCATTCATTTTATTACCTTAAACTATATTCTCTTTTACCATTTTGTCTTATTATATCTAAAACAATAACTTTATCTTCATTATTTTCTTCAAATATTGGTTTTTCTATTAACCCCCTATGTAATTTTTCATATGTGTCAATATCTAAATTTATGCCATTAAATATATTTTTATCTTGTGTTATTTCTGTAAATTCATTAATTCTATTCATTATTTTTCCAAGTAATCCAATTGCTCCTGCACCACTCCCATATCCTCCAAGCCAAATTCTTTTATTTGCAATATTTCTTTTTTTTGCTTCATTAACAATTAAAGAATAAAGTCCTAAAAAGATTGAACCAGTATATATATTTCCAATATATGATGTAAACATTTGACTACTTAATCCTTGTTTTTCTAATTCTTTTTTATAATATTCTGTTTTCATAAATGCTCTTATAAATCCTTCATAATTTTTTAAGAATATATCAATATCATTTTTTATTATATCAATATACTTTTCTAATTCTTTTTGATTTTGCTTTTTTATTTCAAGACTTGTTAAAATTTTAAATTCTTCAGTATATTCATTTCCAATTTTATTATTTAAAAATTTAATATTTTTTATTATTTTTTGTTTTAATGCATTTATATCAAATTCATTAAAATTTTCAATTGCATCATAAAGTTCAAGAACACTTAATGCAATATCAAAAGATTCATGAAGATTTTTTATTCCTTTAATAAAAGGTTCTTTGAGCAATTCATTGTTATTATTATAAATACTGCTTATTATTTGCTTATATTCTGTATTTTTATATTCTCTTAATTTATGTAGAAGAAAATTTGCAAATGCTTTTTTAGCCATTTTTACAAAAGGTATGTGTACAACAATATAATCAATATCAAAAGGATCTATTTTATTTTTTTCTAATTCTTCTTCTAACTTTCTATAAGTTATAAATAATGTTTGTTCATATACAATTTCAGAATAATGACCATCAACAATAGGTGTTTCCATTGCTTCTAATTTGCTGTTTTTTAAATTAAACATTGGCTTATAAAAATCATATTTATTTGTTGTTGTATATGTTGTATAATAAGGATCAATTGAAATTAATCTTGGATCTTCTGAAACTAAAATAGCAATTGCTCCTGCTCCTGATGTTGGTTCTCCTGGAGATCTAAGATCATATTTTGCAATATCTGAAGTAATTACAATTGCTTTTTTCTTATGCTCTTTTACCCAATTTATTGCATCATCTAATGAACTCATTCCTGAAACACATGCAAATTTTCTTTCATCAATAAATACATGCTCAAAACTTCCTTTTCCAAATAAATTTTCCAATACATCAATACTATATGTTAATACTGGTTTTGAAATATCAAAAGAACTTTCAGTAGCAACAAAAATTCTACCAATATCTTTTGGTTCTATTTTTGTTTCTTTAATTAATTTAATAAGAGAATTAGCAGCCATTGTTGAAACATCTTCATCTGAATTAGGAACTGCAAATGAATTTACACCTAATCCAAACACATATTTTTCATTAAGTGCTTTTGCATTATCTATGTCTCTTGATTCTGCTAATTCTTTTGCTTGTATTCTTAATTTTGGGACATAAACTGAAATCCAATCAATACCAATATCCATTTAATCACATTAAATTTAAAACAAGAAATATAATGAAAGAATTTAGCATAAGAATATTTAATACTTTTATACTATTTGATTTATGACGAATAAAACATTATTTTTTCATTTCTGCATTGTCTAATGCATTTTTACACGAACAATTTCTATTTTTTGGAATCTCATTAATAATATTAAAAATAAACTCTTTTAATGTACTAATACTCTTATCAAATATTTTATTTATTTCTTTTGCTGATACTGGTTTTGTATTTTTATAAATTCCAGCATCATAATCAGTAACAATTCCAATACCTAAATAACACATTGTTTTTTCTTTTGCTAATATAACTTCTGGATATTGTGTCATATTAATAACATCACCACCAATACTTCTAAAAAATTTTGATTCTGCTTTTGTTGAGAATCTCGGTCCATTAATAATAATTACATTTGATTCTTTATGGATTTTTATTTTCATTTTTTTTGCTTCATTATATGCAATATTTCTTAATTCATTACAATAAGGTTCTGCACTACTTACATGAACTATTTTTGATTTATTAAAAAAAGTATCTTGTCTATTTGTCATATTTATAAATTGATTAAATAATACAAAATCTCCTGGTTTATATTTTAAATTTAAAGATCCAACAGCATTTGTTGCAATTATCCTTTTTATATTTAATTTATCAAATGCTTCAATATTTGCAAAAAAAGGAACATTCATTGGCGCGATATTATGCTTTATTGAATGTCTTGGAATAAATGCAATCTTTTTTTTATTGATAGAACCTATTTTAATATTGTCACTAGGTTTTCCATATTTTGTATTAATTGTTATATCTTTGTAATTATGTAATAAAGAATATAATCCAGATCCTCCAATAATTCCAATATCTACTTCTTCCATTAAATTCACATTTATCTTTCTATTGTTTTTTCCAATGTTTTTAATATTAACTAATGTTTGTTTTATTTTTACAATAACAATAAACTATTATATTAGATTTAAAAATATGTTTGTTTATGCTTCTTAACAAATAAAATATATTTCTAAGTGTACTTTTCAATATTTAAAATTAAATTTGAATATATTAATATTAGTACATAAATTAGCATTAAATTTTTTAAAATTACAATCAAAAGTTTTAATGTCTAAAATGCATTTTGCTATTAGATTTTTTTATAATATTAATTTGTTAAAAAATAATATCAATTTTTTCATTACATTTTGGGCATAAATGTTTTTTTATAATATCAATTTTAATTACATTAAAACAATTTCTTTCTATTAAAAGTGTATTACATTTTGGACAATATGTATTTTCATAACCTGGTTCATTTACATTCCCTAAATAAACATATTTCATACCTAATTTCTTTGCTAAAATATAATGTTTTTTTAAAATATCAAATTCTGTTGCAGGAATATTAAGCATTTTATAATCTGGAAAAAAAGCAAGAAAATGAATTGGGGTTTTATTTCCTAAATTTTCTTTGATCCATTGAATTAATTTTTTAGCATCATTAAGATTATCTCCAATATTTGGAATAATAAGATCAGTGATTTCAATAAAAATTTTGTTCTTTTTTAGTTCTAATAAGGTATCAAATATTACATTTTCAGAAGTAATTGAGATATATTTTTTTGCAATATTTCCATTTGCTTTAAAATTAATTGTTACTGCATCAATGTAATTTTTCATTTTATTAATAACTTTTTTTGTCATATACCCATTACTGACAAAAGTATTAAATAATCCTATTTTTTTTGCTTCTTTGGCAATATCCAAAGCATATTCAATAAAAATACTTGGTTCATTATATGTGTATGAGATTCCATTTGCTTTTTGTTTTTTTGCAATTAAAACAATTTCTTGCGGACTTATATTTTTATTTTTTGCAATATCTTTTTCTTGACTTAAACTCCAATTTTGGCAATATTGACAATTAAAATTACAACCAATTGTTCCAATACTTAATACTAATGAATTAGGATGAAAATTAAATAATGGTTTTTTTTCAATTTGGTCTAAGCATATTACTGATGGTTTGTTATAAACTAATGAATAAATTTTTCCATTGATGTTTTTTCTTACTTTACAAAATCCTATTTGATTTTTACTAAGATTGCAATATCTATAACATACTTCACAAATTATTTTATTGTTCTGGATTTTTTTGTATAATATTCCTTCTTTCATTATATATCTTTTTATTGATTTAAATTAATTTAAACTTTTAATTTTATTTAATTTTGTTCTATTAATATTTTGTGTTAGTACAAGTTCTTTATTCTTAAATATTATTTTATATGCACCTTCTATTAATTCTCCATAACCATTTGCATTTGCATATTTTTCTGGCCAAACACAATACTTAAATTTTGAAAATAATCCATTACTATATTCTTTTATTGAATTAGTTTTCATTGCATTTGGAAAATTATCTTTTATTGTTTTAATAAATGCATTACTAAATGTTTTTAATGATTCAAATGAATAATGAGGTCCAAGACCTGCTAAATTATGTTTATTAACTGCATCATAAGATGTAAAATATTTAGATTCAACAGCCCATTGACTAAATATTATTTTCCAAGAAATATTAAGTTCTTTTCCAGTACTTTCACTTAATTTAATAATAGAATAAATTTCTGATTCAGAAGTTAATGGTGATTTATATCCCATGCTTCTGATCTTTTTAGAAATAGTTTCTGCTTCTTTTACTAAAGTGTCTTTTTCATAAATTTTATACTCTCTTCTTTGTAAATTATTGTAATCATAATTGATTTTTTTTATATAACTAGTATTTTTAATAGACTTTAAATTAGTTGTATTCATCATATTTAAACTAATTCCAGCAACACTAAGTAATGATATTTTATAAATATTTTTCTTGAAAAATTCAAAACTATTTTTAATTGTCTTATTAATCTCAGTAAATTTGTATTTGGTATTAAAATCAATTCCATTTTTATTCTGATTTTTATGTTCAATCATTTCATCACTATTATTTTTACATTATATTTTAAATATACTGAAATTATTTTATTATTAATATTATAAAAATAAATTGAATTTATTTGGGATAATTAACAAATTTGGAAAGGAAATAAATGAAATTATTGCTCATATTTAAATATGTTAAAATATCTTAAAAATTATTCATTTAAATATATTGAAATTATTAATAATTTATTTCTAATATATAAAATAGAAGATTAATATGAAAAACAATAAAAATAATAATAAAATTACTAATATAACTGGTGTTAATGATAAAAAGCCAATTAGTATTAAAGAATCTAATTCAGAGGCAAAATATTATAATAGAACAATAGAAGAAATCAATAAAATGCCAGAAATTGACACAACATCAACAATTTGTCCTGAATGTAAATTAATTATTGCAGGAAAATTATACAAAGATGAAAATAATGTTATGATAATGAAAGAATGTCCTGAGCATGGTTTATTTATTGAAAAATATTGGGAAGATTATGATTTATACATGAAAATGAGAAAATATAATTATAATGGTAGAGGGATTGATAATCCAAATTATGTAAATAAAGGTGAAAACTGTCCATTTGATTGTGGAATATGTGAAAGACATAAATCTCATACTGGTTTGGCAAATGTTGTTGTTACAAACAGATGTCATTTAAGTTGCTGGTATTGCTTCTTTTATGCAAAATCAGGAGATTTAATCTATGAGCCATCATTAGAAGAATTTGATAATTTATTCATTAATTTAAGATCTCAAAAACCAATTGCAGCAAATGCATTGCAATTGACTGGTGGTGAACCAACATTACATCCAAAGATAATTGAAATTGTTAAACTAGCTAAATTAAGAGGGTTTGACCAGATTCAATTAAATACAACTGGAATTAATCTAGGATTTAATATTGATCTAGCAATTAAATTAAGGAAAGCAGGTGTTAATACATTATATATGAGTTTTGATGGTGTATCAAAGAAAGCAAATCCAAAGAATCATTGGGAAGTTCCACTTATTTTGAAAGCAGCAAGAAAAGCAAATATTGGTATTGTACTAGTTCCAACAGTAATAAGAACAATTAATGAGAATGAACTAGGGTCAATGATTAATTTTGGACTTAATAATATTGATATAGTAAGAGCAGTAAATTTCCAGCCAGTTTCACTAGTTGGACGTATGCCTAAAAAACAAAGACAAACACAAAGAATTACTATTCCAGGTACAATTAAGCAGATTGAAGAACAAACAAATGGTAATATTTCAAGAGATGACTGGTTTTCTGTTCCATGTCTTGGAAGTATTACAAAGTTTCTAGAAGCAGCAACAAATTCATATAAATATGATTTATCAATTCATTTTGCTTGTGGTACTGGTACATATTTATTTTTAGATGATAAAAAAGTAATTCCAATTACAAGATTCCTTGATGTTGCAGGACTAACAGAATATTTGCAAGAAGTATTTAGAGAAATGGATGGAAAATCATCATTAAAAAGAAAAGCATATGCATTAAAATCAATTCCAAAGATTTCATCATTTATTGATAAGCAAAAACAACCAAAATCAATCAATGTTTTGAATTTGCTTTTATCTATATTTACAAAAAATACATTTAATTCACTCGGTAAATTCCAAATGAACTCATTATTTTTAGGTATTATGCATTTCCAAGATGAATATACTTATGATATAAAAAGAGTTGAGAAATGTAATATTCATTATGCAATGCCTGATGGAGAAATATTACCTTTCTGTACATTTAATGTTTTACCAGAAATTTATAGAGATAAAATACAAAATCAGTATAGTATATCAAAAGAAGAATGGGCAAAAACACACCCTGATTGGAAATATTCAAAAGATAAGTATATAAGAGATGTAAAAAAATTAGAAGCATTAAAAGAATACAAAAAAACATATGGAAATTTAATAGATTATTTTAAACAATAAAATAATAATAAAAATGATTTTTATGAAACTACCATACAATATAATTAAAGAAGTAGTATTTGATATTGATAAAAAACAACTTATTGATATTCAGCATAGTGCAAGACTTCAATATAATCTATTAAAATTAGATGCAGTAATAAAAGCAAAAGTTGAATATACTAAACAAAAAGTAAGAATAATTTATAATCCTGAATCAGCTGATAATGAAAAACAAAAAATGAGTTTAAATCAAATAAAACAATTTTTAGAAAAACAAGGAATTAAAATGACTAATGTAAAAACATTAGAACTGGATTATGATTATTATAAAAAATTTTATTCTATTGCTTTCAATCCAAAAGAATTAAAACATAATTTACCTTATGGTTCTAAGTAAATCTATATTTTATTTTTAATATTTAATTTTATTTTATTTGAATGAAGACAAAAGCAAAAAATAAGATCAAACAAATTTTAAAGTATTTTGTTTTGGTTTTTTGCTTTTTATATTTAATTTATTTGCCATAATTTGTGCATTACTTAACATATTATGATTATTATTGAAAAAAATAAAACATTGTTTTGCATTTTCTTTTTTATCTTTTCATATATTTCATCTAATTCCTTTTTACTATAATTGTATTGATACCATTCTTTTCTACCATGCATTCTAAGATATATTGTATTTGTTGTTTTTACTATTTTTCTTGCAAAAGGTGCATCAACACTTACAAGACTTATTTTAAGTTCTTTACATTTTTTGTATACTGAATTATTAAACCATTCATTTGATCGTGCTTCTAATGCAAATTTTTCATTTATGTGAAATTTATTTAAAAACTTTTCAATATTGTCTAATATATCTGGTTTTACTTGTTTTGGAAACTGGAAAAGATAAAAATCAATTTTATTTTCAAGTGGTTTAAATAGTTTTTTAAATATTTCAAAAGATTTATACGAATTTTCATTCATTTTGTACATGTGTGTTATTATTTTATTTACTTTGATACACCACTTAATATTATTAATTTTAGACCATGCGATTATTTGTTTTTGATTCGGAAAACAATAATAACTCATATTAAGTTCTATTGCATTTAATTTAGAATTATTACTATACCATTCAATACCTCCAGGATTCCAGTTATAAGACCATCCAGAAGTTCCAACAAATAATTTATTCATTTTATCTTTTTTTATTCTCTATATTTGCAAAAATTTATAATATTTCATAAAATTATTAATATTATAAAAACATTATACATAGTATTTAATAAAAACTTTATCAATACTTTAATACATTGAAATACATTGAAAT